>OGNT01000123.1_pt1 | contig 36781 bp, 19 predicted proteins | sample 1573521 | NCBI WGS metagenome assembly OGNT01 (sample SAMEA2581922, study PRJEB24529) | metagenome | biome: Human gut stool | place: China | collected 2011
CGAAATCTCCGCCGAGGAAATAGCCCGACGTGAGGACTTCAACGACGCCCTCTCCATCCGCAAACTGAAAGGGGGACTTTGGGAAGTAGGCGTACACATTGCCGACGTGACCCACTACGTGAAAGAGGGCGGCATCATAGACAAGGAAGCCGAGAAGCGTGCCACATCCATCTACCTCGTAGACCGCACCATCCCGATGCTCCCCGAACGATTGTGCAACTTCATCTGCTCCCTCCGCCCCGACGAAGAGAAGTTGGCCTATTCCGTCATCTTCGAAATGACGGAAAAGGGAGAAGTGAAGAACTCGCGCGTAGTGCATACCGTCATCAAAAGCGACCGCCGCTTCACCTACGAAGAAGCCCAGGAGATTATAGAAACCGGCAAAGGAGACTTCCAGGAAGAGGTGCTCCAACTGGATAAGCTTGCCAAAATACTGCGTGAGAACCGCTTTAAGGCAGGAGCCATCAACTTCGACCGCTACGAAGTGAAGTTCGAAATTGACGAGAAGGGCAAACCCGTCAGCGTCTACTTCAAGGAGTCGAAAGATGCCAACAAGCTGATAGAGGAGTTCATGCTGCTTGCCAACCGCACCGTAGCCGAAAAGATAGGCCGCGTGCCCAAAGGCAAGAAAGCCAAAGTGTTGCCATACCGTATTCACGACCTCCCCGACCCGGAGAAGCTGGACAACCTGGCACAGTTCATCGCCCGTTTCGGCTACAAGCTGCGTACCAGCGGTACAAAGACCGACATCTCCAAGTCCATCAACCACCTGCTGGACGACATCCAGGGCAAGAAGGAGGAGAACTTGATTGAAACCGTCTCCATCCGCGCCATGCAGAAGGCACGCTACTCCGTGCATAACGTGGGGCACTATGGTTTGGCTTTCGATTACTATACCCATTTCACCTCGCCCATCCGCCGCTATCCGGATATGATGGTGCACCGTCTGCTCACCAAGTACTTGGACCAGGGAGGCCGCACCGTGTCCGAACAGAAATACGAAGCCCTCTGCGAGCACAGCAGTAACATGGAGCAGATAGCCTCCAACGCGGAACGCGCCTCCATCAAGTACAAGCAAGTAGAGTTCATGACCGAACGCCTGGGACAGACCTTCGACGGCGTCATCTCCGGCGTAACGGAATGGGGACTCTACGTGGAGCTGAATGAGAACAAGTGCGAAGGCATGATTCCCATCCGCGACCTCGACGATGACTATTACGAATTCGATGAAAAGAACTACTGCCTGCGCGGACGCCGCAAAAATAAAATTTATAGTCTGGGAGATGCCATTACCATTAAGGTGGCACGCGCTAACTTGGAAAAGAAGCAGCTGGACTTTGCACTGGTGTAACCTCACCCCCGACCCCTCTCCGAAAGAGAGGGGAGAGGAGAGCAATGAATTGAAAACTTGCGAAACTTGAGTGAAGTGAAATAAAGAATAACCCTACAATATTAAATATCCCCACTTCCCCACTCCCCTCTCTTTCGGAGAGGGGCCGGGGGTGAGGCTTTGCACATGAAGACAATTACTATTACAGACCCTACACAGATTGAGGAAATTATCCGTAAATGCCCATACTGCATAGTGGGCATCACAGACCTTGAAGGAAACCCATATGCGGTTCCCATGGACTTTGCCTATCAAGACGGGGTAATATACTTGCATTCCGGCCCGGAAGGCAGTAAAGTGGAGATGGTAACAAAGCACCCGCAAGTTTGCATCACCTTCTGCGAAGGACACGAACTGGTCTATATGCACCGGCAAGTGGCATGCAGCTATAGCATGAAGTCGCGCAGTGTCATCTGCCATGGAAAAGTACACTTCGTGGAAGACATGGAAGAGAAGCGACGCGTACTCGACATGCTGATGAAGCAATATACGGAAAATGAATGCAAATATGCCGAACCCGCCGTACGCAATGTCAAGATATGGGAAGTGAAAGTAGAGAAAATAAGCTGCCGGTCATTCGGGTTAAGACCAAGCGAACTATAAATACCATCTGCCGGTCACCTGCTCCACATTGATGGAGCGGATAACCGGCAGAAATGTTTGCTCTTACAATGGGTATTCCTCAAACGCATACAACAGCGTCGAAAGATACCGTTCTCCCGTATCGGGCAGCAGCGCTACAATCGTCTTTCCTTCATTCTCGGGCAACCGTGCCAAGCGGGTAGCTGCAGCAACGGCAGCTCCCGAAGAGATGCCGACCAACAATCCCTCATACTTCGCCAGTTCGCGGCCCGTACGTATGGCGTCATCATTGGATACCTGCAGCACTTCGTCTATCACGGCACTGTTATAGTTCTTCGGCACAAATCCCGCACCGATACCTTGTATTTTATGGGGACCGGGCTTCCCACCGGAAAGTACGGGAGAATCTTCGGGCTCCACAGCCACAATCTTTACCTTCGGGTTATTGGCTTTCAAGGCTGCACCCACACCACTCACTGTGCCTCCCGTCCCTACACCGGCCACGAAAATATCCACCCGGCCGTCTGTATCACGCCAGATTTCTTGTCCGGTAGTACGCTCGTGCATTGCCGGATTGGCAGGATTGTCAAATTGCTGTAGAATCAGCGAGCCGGGGTTGGCGGCTTTCAGTTCTTCGGCACGGGCTATTGCGCCTTTCATACCGTCGGCACCCGAAGTCAGCACCAGTTCCGCACCAAGGGCTTTCAAGAGGTTGCGGCGTTCCAAACTCATCGTGTCGGGCATCGTCAGTATCAGCTTGTAACCTTTGGCGGCGGCCACAAAAGCCAGCCCTACGCCCGTATTCCCACTGGTAGGTTCGATGATGGTGGCACCAGGCTTCAACAGCCCTTTTGCCTCGGCATCTTCTATCATGGCAAGCGCCACGCGGTCCTTCACACTGCCGGCAGGGTTAAAATATTCCAATTTGGCAATAACACGGGCTTTCAGACCCTTATTCTTGTTATAATTATTCAACTCCAGCAAGGGAGTGTTGCCTACCAGGTCGGTAAGGCGTTCTGCTATCTTCTTCATAATCCAACTGTTTTTAAATTCCTCATTCCCCTAAGGGAAAAGACTAACAATCCGGAGTGGAACGAGGTATGTTATTTCTTACAAGACAAAAGTAGCGCAAAATTGGTTCGTAGAAAATACCACAAATATGGTAAATACGTACTATAAATGAGGGATATGTAGGATATTTGACGAGTATTTCCTATCTTTGTTGCCACTTTTAAACTTAAGGATATCATAATGAGTCCACTCAACTTTACCCACATTTTGACACAAGCAGTCGATGAGCTATCGGAAAGCGAATCATACAAAGGACTGTTTCACCAGCATACGGACGGCAACCCGCTGCCTTCGGCAAAAGTGCTGCGCGACATCATCGAACTGGCGCGAGCCATCATCTTCCCCGGATATTTCGGAAATTCTACGGTCAACAGCCGTACGGTGACTTACCATATCGGTGTCAATGTCGAACGCTTGTTCGACCTGCTGACCGAGCAAATCCTTGCCGGCCTCTGCTTTGCAGGCGACGGCGAATGCAACTGTTGTACCGAGCTCCAACGGGAAGAAGCCGCCTTATTGGCTGCCAAGTTCATCAGCAACCTGCCGGCAATGAGACGGACACTCGCCACAGATGTGGAAGCCGCCTACAACGGTGACCCCGCCGCACAGTCGTTCGGCGAAGTCATCAGCTGCTATCCGGCCATCCGCGCCATCAGCAACTACCGCATCGCACACGAGTTGCTCAAGTTGGGTGTTCCCCTCATTCCCCGCATCATCACCGAGATGGCGCACAGTGAAACGGGAATCGATATCCATCCAGGAGCGGAAATAGGTGGTTATTTTACCATCGACCACGGTACGGGTGTGGTAATCGGCGAGACCTGCATCATCGGCAACAACGTGAAGCTGTACCAGGGTGTGACCCTCGGTGCCAAGAGCTTCCCGCTAGACGAAGACGGCAAGCCCATCAAGGGTATTCCCCGCCATCCCATTCTGGAAGACAATGTGATAGTCTATTCCAACGCCACCATATTGGGACGCATCACCATCGGACAAGGAGCCACCGTAGGCGGCAATATCTGGGTGACAGAAGATGTTCCCGCAGGAGCAAGGATTGTACAGACAAAGGCCAAGAAGTAAGTCACAAACAACCAATAAACAATTAAAATCGTAAATAACTCAAATCAGCAGTTCAAGTAGTTAAATGGTTATCAGCCACTAATGAGAGAAACGAGTGACAACTACCCAGATTGCCGATTCACATAAAGTAAATGCATAGATGAGCGAACAATCTTTTGAAATGATTGCCAAAACCTTCCAAGGACTGGAAGAGGTACTGGCACAAGAGCTGACTGCACTGGGCGCCAACGAAATAGAAATAGGCCGCCGCATGGTATCTTTCAGTGGTGATAAGGAAATGATGTACAAAGCCAACTTCTGCCTGCGTACAGCCATCCGGATACTGAAACCCATCAAACACTTCACAGCCAAGGATGCCGACGAGGTTTACGAACAGATTAAAGCCATCCGATGGGAAGACTATCTGGATACGGACAAGACCTTTGCCGTGGACGCGGTTGTATTCAGTGAAGAGTTCCGTCATTCCAAGTTCGTTTCCTACAAGGTGAAGGATGCCATCGTGGACTATTTCCGCGAGAAGACCGGCGAACGTCCCGGCGTGCGTGTCAACAAACCGGACGTGCTGCTGAACATACACATTGCCGAAACCAAATGTACGCTGTCTCTCGACTCCAGCGGCGAATCGCTGCACCGCCGCGGTTATCGCCAGGAAGCAGTAGAGGCCCCGCTGAATGAGGTGCTGGCCGCCGGCATGATATTGATGACTGGCTGGCGTGGCGAATGCGACATGATAGACCCGATGTGTGGTTCGGGAACCATTCCCATCGAAGCGGCGCTGATTGCACGCAACATCGCTCCGGGCGTATTCCGCAAGGAGTTCGCTTTCGAGAAGTGGGTGGATTTTGACCAGGAGCTGTTCGACACGATATACAATGACGACAGCCAGGAACGTGAATTTACGCATAAGATATACGGTTACGACAACAGCCCGAAGGCAAACGAAATTGCCACACACAATATAAAGGCTGCCGGCGTAAGCAAGGACGTGGTATTGAAGCTGCAACCTTTCCAGCAATTCGAGCAACCTGCGGAGAAATCCATCATCATCACCAATCCTCCCTACGGTGAGCGTATCTCTACCAACGACCTGCTGGGCCTTTACTCCATGATTGGCGAGCGTCTGAAACATGCCTTTACGGGCAACACCGCATGGATTCTTTCTTACCGGGAAGAGTGCTTCGACCAAATCGGGCTAAAAGCCACCTCCAAGATACCTTTATTCAATGGTGCGCTGGAATGCGAATTCCGCCAGTACGAAATCTTCGATGGAAAGTACAAGGAATTCCGTGCCGAAGGCGAGGAGTTGAGCAAGGAGCGCAAAGAATTTCGTCCGGCTTCTGGGGAACGGAAAGAGTTCAAACTCGGAGAAAGACGCGAATTCCGTCCCCGATTCAGTGGAGAGAGACGTGAATTCGGTAGCGAAAGACGCGAGTTCAACGGCGAACGCAGACCAAGAGAATTCAAGGACGGCGAAAAGCGCGAATTCCGTCCGCGTGAAAGAAGAGAGTTCAAAGACGGGGAAAGACGGGAGTTCAGACCGAGGGAAAGACGTGAATTCGGTGGAGAACGCAGAACAAGGTCGGGTGAGTCTTACCCGGAAAGCAAAAGAAGAGAGGCGGGAAAGAAGGAAGAAGAATAACACGAACAATGACAAGGAGAATGAATGCAAAGAAAATAAGTAAGAGCATTCTTGCACTGCTAATGGCAGTGCCTGCTCTGTTTACAACAAACGTCATGGCACAAGAACTGAAAAAGCCGACCCTGGAAGATCTGATTCCCGGAGGTGAGACCTACCACAAACCGGAAAACAAATCGTACCAGTGGTGGGGCGATGCCGCTTGTCTGGAACTTGGCATCGACAATATAGAAGGTACATGGGCTGTCAAAGGATTAGGTGCCAAGCCCGGAGAGAAATTCACTGCCATCACATTGGAAGAAGCCAACGCGCTGCTGGAAGAAAAAGGACTTGGAAAACTGCGTCACTTTCATGCTGCAAAGGCTGTCAACGTACCCCGAGGCGTCAATCTGGGTATTCAAGTCCAAATAGACCCACTCCTGCTGCTGAACACCGGCAAGTACCGTGCCCTCGTCGACTGGAAGAAGAAAAAAGTCATCTGGAGCCAGCCTTGCCCCGCCCAAGCCGCAAATGAGGATTGGAACGAGGTAAGCCGCCATTTGGCTTATACTATCGGCAATAATCTCTATGTGATGACCGGTGACGGGCAAACCCTGAAAGTCACCAACGAACCGGAAGGTATCGTCTGCGGACAAAGTGTGCACCGCAATGAATTCGGCATTTCAAAAGGCACTTTCTGGAATCCTGCCGGGGACCTGCTGGCCTTTTATCGAATGAACGAAAGCATGGTCACCCCCTATCCATTGGTTGACATCACGACAAGAATAGCACTGGTGGATAAAATACGCTACCCCATGGCCGGCATGCTCAGCCATCAGGTAAAGGTAGGTATCTACAATCCGGCTACTCAAAAGACCATCTACCTGGACATGGGCGACCCAAAAGACCGCTACTTCACCAACATCACCTGGGCACCGGATGGTAAAAGCCTCTATCTGATAGAGCTAAACCGAGACCAAAACCACTCCAAACTGTGCCGGTACGATGCGGAAAGCGGAAAGCTGCAACAAGTGCTCATCGAAGAGAGACATCCCAAATATGTGGAGCCGCAATCTCCCATTCTATTCCTGCCATGGGACAGCCACAAGTTCATCTATCAAAGCCAGCGTGACGGCTTCAACCATCTATACCTATACAATACGGAAGGGGAACTGCTGAAGCAACTCACCTCCGGCCCCTGGCTTGTACAAGACATCGTAGGTTTTAACCGGAACACGAAAGAGCTCATCATCAAGAGTACGGAAATCTCTCCTTTGCAGAGCAACCTTTACGCTGTCAACCTGAAGAATGGCAAACGCAGCTTGATAGGAGACCCAACCGGCATGCACTCGGCACAAATCTCCGGTTTCATGGGAACTTACCTCATCGACAATGCCTCTTCGCCCACTTGCCCCCGTATCATAAAACTGATGTCCACCAACCCGAAAAAACAACGGGAACACACACTGCTGACAGCCAAGAACCCCTACGAAGGCTTTGAAATGCCCAGCATAGAAGTAGGCACCATCAAAGCCGCAGACGGCAAGACAGACTTGTACTACCGCCTGATAAAGCCTGCCGACTTCGACCCGGCAAAGAAGTATCCCGCCATCGTCTACGTATACGGCGGCCCGCACGCCCAGATGATAACGAACGGCTGGATGAACGATGCCCGCGGCTGGGACATCTACATGGCAAACAAAGGCTACATCATGTTCAGCCTCGACAACCGTGGCAGCAGCAACCGTGGACTGGAGTTTGAAAACGCCACCTTCCGCCAGCTGGGCATCGAAGAGGGCAAAGACCAGGTGAAGGGCGTAGAATTCCTGAAAAGCCAGCCTTATGTGGACGGAGAGCGTATCGGCGTGCACGGCTGGAGCTTCGGAGGACACATGACTACGGCGCTGATGCTGCGCTATCCCGAAATTTTCAAGGTAGGCGTTGCCGGCGGACCGGTTATCGACTGGGGATACTACGAGATAATGTACGGTGAGCGCTATATGGACACTCCGCAAGCGAACCCGGAAGGCTACAAGCAGACAAATCTGAAAAACCTTGCCGGTAACTTGAAAGGACATCTGCTCATCATACACGACGACCACGACGACACCTGCGTGCCGCAGCACACCCTTTCATTCATGAAGGCGTGCGTGGATGCCCGTACCTATCCCGATTTGTTTATCTATCCCACGCACAAGCACAACGTCCTGGGACGCGACCGTGTGCATCTGCACGAGAAGATAACAAGATATTTTGAAGAATATCTTTAATGTACAATGTACCGTACAATTTGCTATGCAGTGCGGGCGTGCAAATAGGGAGTAGATGGTAGAAGAAAGAAGAGAATAAAAGAGAGAATAAATCATTAAGTATAACAATCTGTACAACTTACCTGATGCCCCACAGCACAGACAAATTGTACATTGTAAATTGTAAATGAACCCATGAAAGTATTATTATTAGGCTCCGGTGGCCGTGAACACGCTCTGGCATGGAAGATTGCCCAAAGCCCGAAAGTAGAGAAACTATATATTGCGCCCGGCAATGCAGGTACAAGCGAAGCAGGCGAGAATGTGAACCTGAAGGCGACAGACTTTCCCGCACTCAAGGCCTTTGCCCTTGAGAAAGAAATCGACATGATTGTTGTGGGCCCCGAAGACCCGCTGGTACAAGGCATCTTCGACAGTTTCAAGGAAGACCCTGCCACTTGCCATATCGACATCATCGGCCCCACCGCCAAAGGTGCCACACTGGAAGGTAGCAAGGAATTTGCCAAAGGCTTCATGATGCGCCACAACATCCCCACTGCCCGCTACAAGAGCATCACCGCCGACAACTTGCAGGAGGGACTCGACTTCCTCGCTTCCCTCGAAGCGCCTTACGTACTGAAGGCCGACGGACTGTGTGCAGGCAAGGGCGTGCTGATTCTCCCCACACTGGAAGAAGCTCAGAAAGAGCTGAAGGAAATGCTGGGCGGCATGTTCGGCGATGCCAGCGCCACGGTAGTCATTGAAGAGTTCCTCAGCGGCATCGAATGTTCCGTATTCGTGATGACAGACGGCCGCCACTATAAGGTATTGCCCGTAGCCAAAGATTACAAGCGTATCGGCGAAGGCGACAAAGGCCTCAACACCGGCGGTATGGGCAGTGTTACTCCCGTACCTTTTGCCGACGAAACATTTATGGAAAAAGTACGCACCCGCATCATCGAACCTACCGTAAACGGTCTGCTGGAAGAAGAAATCGGCTACCAAGGCTTCATCTTCCTGGGACTTATCAACGTGAAGGGCGAACCGATGGTAATTGAATACAACGTCCGCATGGGCGACCCCGAAACCGAAAGTGTGATGCTGCGCATCAAGAGCGACCTGGTAGACCTGCTCGAAGGCGTTGCCCAGGGCGACCTCGACCAGCGTACGCTGGAATTCGACCCTCGCACAGCCGCTTGCGTCATGCTGGTAAGCGGAGGATATCCGGAAGCCTACGAAAAGGGCAAGGTGATGACCGGATTCGAGAAGGCTGCCGAAACAGACAGCATCCTCTTCCATGCCGGAACAGCCACCAAAGACGGACAGACCGTAACTGCCGGTGGCCGTGTCATCGCCGTCTGCTCCTATGGTGAAACGAAGGAAGAAGCCTTGCAGAAAAGCTACCGCGTGGCCGACATGATAGACTTCGAGAAGAAATATTTCAGAAGAGATATAGGATTTGATTTATAAATGAGAACGAAGAGATTCCAGAACCGGATAACGGCAGGGCGGTTCACACTACCCACCGCTATCCTGATTTCAGTATCCTGCTGGATACTGACCGCTGTTCTGTTGCCCGAGACGGAGACACAGCAAAGCGGATATTCCCTTTGGGAAACATTCTGCGACTTCTGCATCCCCACCTGGGCAAACCGTCTCTTCAGCTTTATTCTGTATGCCGTCATCGGGTATTTCCTGATACAGCTCAACAATACGTTCGCCATCATCCGGATGCGGGCATCGGTACAGACTTCTGTCTACTTCCTGCTGATATCCGTCTGCCCCAGCCTGCACATGCTGTATGCGGGAGACTTGGCAGCCGCCTCCTTCCTGGTGGCACTGTTTTTCCTCTTCAAGAGCTACCAGCAGGCACGGCCCACAGGCAGTCTCTTCCACACCTTTGTCTTCATCGGACTGGGCAGCCTGCTTTTTCCGCAGCTCATGCTGTTTGTCCCCATCTTCTGGATAGGTGCCTACAACTTCCAGTCTCTCCAACCCAAAAGTTTCTTCGCTTCCTTGGTAGGATGGAGCGTACCCTACTGGCTGTTGCTGGGACACGCCCTCTACTACGGGCAAATGGAACTCTTCTGCCAGCCCTTCCGCGAGCTGGTGACCTTCGCTCCCACCCGGTTCGACTATCAGCCGTGGGAACTCGCCACCCTCGGGTATCTCCTTGTTCTGTTCATCGTCAGCGCGGCACACTGTCTCATTGCCGGCTATGAAGACAAGATACGCACCCGAAGCTATCTACACTTCCTCATCCTGCTGAATTTCTGCATCTTTGTCTATATCGGACTGCAACCGGTATTGAGTGTCCACCTGATGTCCTTCCTGCTCATCGGTGTCAGCATCCTGGCGGGACACTTGTTTGTACTGACAAATAGCCGCAGTTCCAATATATTCTTCATTTGTGCATTTATCGGATTATTCATTCTATTAGGATTCAACATATGGACGCTTTTGTAGATACACTCGTACAGCTGCTGATTGACTGGGGATATGTCGGTCTGTTCATCTCTGCCCTATTGGCAGGAAGCATCATTCCGTTCAGTTCCGAGATAGTGATGGTAGCACTGGTCAAGGTCGGTCTGAGCCCGGCACTGTGCGTACTCTCCGCCACCTTGGGAAATACGCTGGGAGGCATGACGTGCTACTACATGGGACGTCTGGGACGTATAGACTGGATTGAGAAATATTTCAAGGTAAAAAGGGAAAAGATAGAACGGATGCAGCATTTCCTCCAAGGGAAAGGGGCACTGATGGCTTTCTTCGCCTTTCTGCCTTTTGTGGGAGAGGCCATAGCCATTGCACTGGGCTTCATGCGCAGTAATCTGATGCTGACCACCACGTCCATGTTTGCAGGGAAACTGGTGCGCTACATAGCTATGCTGTGGGCACTGCAAGGAGCCATTTCGATGATGAATTATTGACATGTAGTGAGTTTGAGCAATAGATGTATAGATACAACGCGTTGGATGTATAGATGCAACGTGCTGGATGTATAGATGCAGCACGCTGGATATATAGGCGCAACAACACGCTGAATCACAGAGAATTAAACTAAATAAAAACATTCAACAAAAGCAGAAGTGATGCAACGAATCATAGAGAAGACGGAAGACGGAAGTGCGACACTGTTTGTACCGGAACTGAATGAACATTATCATTCGGTAAAGGGGGCACGTACAGAATCACAGCACATCTTCATCGACATGGGACTGAAAGCATCCGCTACTGCCCGCCCGCATATCCTTGAAATCGGTTTCGGCACCGGACTGAATGCCCTGCTTACACTGGAAACTGCCGAAAAGGAAAAGAGACCTGTGCACTATATCGGTATTGAACTCTATCCGCTTGCATGGCCGGAGGTGGATGCGCTAAAATATAGCGACAATCCTCTGTTCGAGGAACTGCATCGGGCTGCGTGGGAAGAAGAAGTTGCCATAACTCCTTATTTCACACTGAGAAAAGTGCGGGCAGATGTCGAAACAATAAGCATTGACAGTTTGTTAATGATTAATAAATCTCCGTTCGATGTTGTCTACTTCGATGCCTTTGCACCCGAAAAGCAACCGGGAATGTGGGAGGAAAAAGTCTTCCGGAATATCCATGCCGCCATGAGCACTGATGGCGTGCTGACCACCTACTGCGCCAAAGGAGTAGTACGCCGCATGCTGCAAGCCGTAGGATTCAAGGTAGAGCGTCTCCCAGGTCCCCCCGGAGGGAAACGGGAGATACTGAGGGGAAGGAAAGAGGAAGTGATAATGGATAAGGAATAGTTGATAATGAATAGTTGATGCCCCCTGCCACAGCGCAGCCAAATTGTAAATTGTAAATAGTAAATTGTAAATGAAAAAGTTTTGTTTTTTACTCCTCATAGCCACCTTGCTCTTCTCGTGCAAGCAAGGAGGCCAACAGAACAAGAAGAATGACGATAAACCCGTGATTACCGTCACCATCGAGCCGCTGCGGTATTTCACCGAAGCCATTGCCGGCGATGAATTCACCGTCGTCAGCATGGTGCCCAAAGGTTCAAGTCCGGAAACCTACGACCCCACGCCCCAGCAGCTTGTCGACCTTGCCCAAAGCAAAGCCTATTTCCGCATCGGCTACATCGGTTTCGAGCAGACATGGACGGAAAAACTGACGGACAATGCTCCCCACCTGCAATTCTTCGATATGTCCGAGAATGTGGAACTCATTCTGGACGATACCCATGCACATCATCATAAAGACGGGCATGTACACGAAGGCCATACGCACGCCGGTGGTGTGGAACCCCACATCTGGAATTCCACCATCAACGCCCAAATCATTGCCGGAAACATTCTGAATGCACTCTGCGCCATAGACAAAGCCAATGAAAGCGTCTACATGGAACGTTACAACGTACTCATCCGGCAGATAGAGCATACAGACAGCCTCATCTGCCAGATGCTTTCCAGCCCGAATGCCGACCGTGCCTTCATGATTTATCATCCGGCACTTTCCTACTTTGCCCGCGACTACAACCTGAACCAGATTCCTATCGAGGCAGGTGGAAAGGAGCCCTCCCCCGCCCATCTGAAGAGCCTGATAAACTCCTGCAAGAAGGAGAAGGTACGCATCATCTTTGTACAGCCGGAATTCGACCGCCGCAATGCCGACCTTATCGCCCAGCAGACCGGAACCCGGGTAGTGGCTATCAATCCCCTCTCATACGACTGGGAGGAGGAGATGATGAATACGGCCAGAGCGCTTGTAAAAGAGTAAACGATGATTCTGTCCATTTAACGAAGAAGAAGCTATGCCTGCATCCCCCATTATAGAGATAAAGAACCTCAGCGCCGGATACGATAACCGGACCGTACTGCATGATATAAACCTGATTATCTACGAACGTGATTTTCTGGGCATCATCGGTCCCAACGGTGGTGGAAAGACTACCCTTATCAAATGTATACTGGGACTGCTGAAACCCACCGCCGGGGAAATTCTATATCACCCCTGCCCCCCATCCCCCTCCGAAATTGCCAATTGTCAATCATCAACTGTCAATTGTCAATTATCTATGGGTTACTTGCCCCAGTACAGCAGCATCGACCGGAAATTTCCCATCACCGTAGAGGAGGTCATCCTTTCAGGACTCAGCAGCAAGAAGCCGCTGGCTTCACGCTTCACCGCCCGACACCGCGAGAAAGCCTCTGCCGTGATAGCCCGCATGGGGCTGGAAGGCATGGAGCAGCGTGCCATCGGCGCTTTGAGCGGCGGACAGTTGCAACGTGCCCTCCTGGGCCGTGCCATCATCTCCGACCCGCAGGTGGTGATTCTCGACGAACCCAGCACATACATCGACAAGCGTTTCGAAGCCCGCCTCTACGAACTGCTGGCAGAGATAAACAAGGATTGCGCCATTATTCTCGTCAGCCACGACATCGGCACGGTGTTGCAGCAAGTCAAGTCCATTGCCTGCGTCAACGAAACCCTGGACTACCATCCCGATACCGGCGTTACGGAAGAATGGCTGGAACGCAACTTCAACTGCCCGATAGAGTTGCTGGGGCACGGGACACTGCCGCACAGGATATTGAAAGAACACAAGCATTCTCACGGATGACTGGAAGCAAAGGAGGCCGACCCATTGTAGAACCGACCTCCCGTTACCCTTCCGAATAACTATCCGACAATCTTCTTACCCGTCATTTATATTGGAAAGCCTTATACGAATGGGGCAGTAATGACAAACGGAAAGAGTTCTTTGGTGTCACCGGACGCCTGCTCTGTACGGGTTCGGCAGGAAGGGGAGCCAGAATATCTCCATTCTCCAGATTTTCCAACCTCGTCACCTCATCATCGGTAACAATACGCACTTCCACCGGTTCATCATTGAAGTTCTCCACCACCAGTGTTTTATTGTCATACACAAACAATCCGACTTTGGAGGGAGCCTCCAGATAGATATCCATATCCCTACTCATAATGCGGCGAATCTCATTCAAGGCTTTTGCCGGAAAATCATATAAATTTCCCATATCATCGGGAATGGTCAATACATATAGATTGCCGGCGGCATAGGGAGCTCTCAACAAAATAGGATACCCCGATACTCCTCCCGTCAACGGACGGCCCGCACTGACTACTTCCCAAGCATCATTCGTATAATACTGAACCTGCGGTATCAATAAATCGCGTCCGGCTTGTCCGTATCGGCCAAAATCATTGACAAGAGCTTTCAAATCGGTACAACGCAACTCTACTATTTCGGCAATTTTTTCAGGAATGGCTTTCAGCAAGCCGCTTGTAATCACCACATCCCGTCCGCTTTGCAATTGCTTCCTAATGTCGGTCATGAGCTCCGGAGCTTGAGCCGCCTGGGCAGTCAGCAGCACCACTTGTTGGTCTTTCGGAAAAACGGGACGTATATCCATCGGCAAACCTATCATGCCCAGATAATTCTGCAAGAAATCATCCCCCGCCACATGAAAAGGCTTGTAGGACTTGATGCCAATGGGGTTACCCAACTTACCTATCAGTTTATCAGTCTGTTTCAATACAACATCCGCAATGCGTGCCATGGTGGTAGGCTCTATGGAAGTTCCGTTCTTCTGCCGGATAGGGGCAGTCATCTCATCATAATTAAAGCTGGTGCCCATGCCCTGCCAAGGGGTACGGAACCTGGGAGACAACTTCACGCCCAGAAGCTGGTTATAGGCAAAGAGAATGATTTCGGGAGCCTTGGCAAGCATGGTCAGATGCAGCTGCTCAGCATAGCGGTCCATGCCTAGATTCAGTCCACCGGAGTCCACCCATCCTCCACCGTTGTAGCCCGGACGCAGATTATCGAAATAGCGGATAATATTATAGCTTAGATAATTCTGCAGATGCTGGTTGCCGGCAGGGTCCCTTGTTTCGGTACCCGTCCAGACACCGTCAAAGAGTTGGGGACCTTCCTCCAGATTAAAGCCCAAACCTTGGAAATGGTCGTACCAGTTGGGATACTTGATGATTACCTTTACACGAGGATTCACCTTCTTGGCAGGTTTCAGCACAAGGTCGCGCCCGGCTTCAGTCATCAGCTTCAAACGGTATTCCGTCCAGCTCTGCGCACCTTTGGCTTTTATCTCTATGTCCGACTTGCAACTGGTGAAGAAAAAGTCATCCAGAATAAACTCGTCAAAGTGCTTTGCCGTATGTTCTGCAATCTTTCGCACCATCTCACGATGCTCGGGATTGGAATAGCAGAACGTCTCGAAACTGTTTGCCTCGTTGATGGTGTAGGTAATTCCTCCGGCAGTCTCTATTCCCCGGTCATGGAAAAATTTCTTAGCTTGCTCCAGGGTGGCGTCATCCACAATCAGTAAATCACGATGTGTTTCCAGATAAATCTTGTCCACTTCCAACTGTTGTGAAATCACATTCCAAGTCGAATCCAGCCAATGGATGTCCTTCATCTTGTCTACCTCGTAGGCACGTACATAGACCGATACCTTAAAATTGTCATAAGCTTTTGCCTGCATGGCCATAGTGCAGACCATGCAGAGCAGAAAAGCTACAATTACAAACTTATCTACCTTTATTTTACTGTTCATTACCATTCAATATTTTCTGAGATGCCAATACCATATACATAAACCACGTAGCATGTCCGCCCAAACAGTACTCACCCTCCTGCCATAAGAACGGGAAATGAAGTAATTCGGGCAAGTCAGGACGAATCAGATTTGTACCCGGAGACACTCCACCCGGAATATAAGACCAGTCGGCACGGTTGACACCATAGGCAGCTTTCATCGTTTCGGCACCGACTCCCGTTACAAACGCTGCCTGATTACGTCCCGGATGCATACCGAGCAGGTATTGGACAGCATTGAAAATATAGTCCGGTGCAAACAAGTCAGGATAGGCAGCATGCAGGTAACAGTAATTGTAGCCCAGATGCTGGGGTTCCCATGAACCGGAAGAACGGTTACCTCTGTCATGCGGCACTCCATACGGAGTTTTACTGCTATACTCCTGATACATAGCCTGCAACTCCGGCAGTGCTTTGCGAACAGCCTTGCTGAAACGTGCATTTCCCACAGCTTTGTCGAAACGTCCGATGAACCAACCCGTCTGACGGATATTCTTGCAGATGAAATCCTGCTGCTGCAAAACGAAATCACGGTACTCCACTTCCTTTGTCGCCAGATAAAGTTCTACGGCAGCATGTACCTTGGCTGTCAGCACCCGGTTGTTGTCGCAGCGGGTAATCCTGAACAATTCACGGGCTATCTCCAGACAATCCGCTCCCAATGCATCGTTATGTCCCTTCAAGACACGTGAAATACCTGCCAGCCAAGCGGCTACCTGAAGTTCCCTACCAGGGTTGTCTTCCGTAAACACCCAGCGGTCGTCGGCAGTCCCACTGACATGGTCTGTATGGGCCGACGCATCACCCAAGTGTGCATACTGGCGTACGGTAGGACACAGAATCCCTCTGTAGAGACGCCCCAGAGCCTTCCAACCCGCCACTATCGTCAAAGCACCGTTTTCCACCTGCTGCAACAAGTCATTCTTTCCATCCGGCTGGTGAATCTCGACTATCTTCTTTTCAAAATCTATGGAAGTCTCGTCCCAATAGGTACCAAAGTTCTCACAAGCCATGGCAAGTATATAGGCCTCGCCTGCCTGGGATTCCACACGCAGGTCATAGTCCCCCGCATCGTGCCATCCACCCACATTCAGCCCTGGAACCAAATCACCCGGCTGGTACTTACAAAGAGTAGAGGTTCCCTGAGTATATCCGTCTATATGGTTGATATCGGTTTTGGCCATACGTGCATCGTCATGATGACAGAAGTCATGCCATACACGGTATTTTTCGTTCACACGCATGTGGCACATCTGTACCGGCAAAAAGTATTCCACCTCTGCCTGCCAGATACCCTTGTCCCACACATCTTTGGCAATGCGGAACACCGGAGAAGCAGCATCGCCGTACATCACCTGATAGAGCCCTTCTTCCGTCACTTCCGTGAAGTCGAACTGCAGATAGTGGTAGCGTTGGAAATCTCCCCAATCCTTGGCAGCCTGCTGCTTTACCAGTTTCCTGCCATCGGCAGCAATGCGATAAAGGGCAGGTTGCTTGAAGTCTGTATCCCGTTTATCCAACTCTATGACAGCCACTTTCTTCTGTCCAGGATGGTAACCTACTTGAGAGGCTTGCACCACCGGTGCATAACGCCAGTCTTTAGTGACTGTCGGACGGATTATCCATTTCACCGCACCTTCCTTTGTCCCTGCCGGGAACTCCGAACGGAGCACAAACCAACCGTTGTTATGATTTATCCTTCCATCATACAGCAGCAAGTCTCCTTTCTCACTTTCAATCGTAATCTTTGCCAAATCATCCTGAGGATTGAGTACAAACTTTTTCCCTGCGGCCAAAGGAGCAGAGACGATATCATCGGCAATCATCGGGTTATAAGTCTTTCTATCCAACAGCAACTGGTCCAAATCAGCTTTCCCGCCAGGGTTGAAATCTCCGATATGCTCCATGTTGGAAGACTGTTTCATGGTGGGCCCCATCGCCTGGTGGGGAAAGACTCCCGTCCGGTTGTCCATAATCCACGGCTTGCCCAGCAAAGTGGAAGGTACCAATTCCAGATTAAAGCCCAACTTGCCGGCAAACCGCTCGGGCACTGGTTGGTCCAAATCAACGGTCAATACCAGATAATCCTTCTCGCCTTTGACCTTAATGGTATAGCCAAAAACAAAATCCGGATAAAGCATCGGATTAAAGCCTGCCATATGTTTGGCCGAATCCGGATAACTCAATGTGACACGGATTTCATTGTCAGCCTCATCCACCACCCGGCTTCTCATCTTGGGCAATCCCTGCCACTGCCCTTGCGAGATTTCAAAGCGCACATCTCCATTGGCAGCCCTGCGGTCTCCATTCAAAACAAGGGTCAGTCCTCCCTGGTGTCCTTCAGGGTAGACGTCACTGAACACCATCACATTGGCCCCGCCATTCTCAAAATATCCCGATGGATTGATTCTGAAATCCTGGGCGTGCAGCCCCATACAAAGCATCAGTGATGCTGCACCTGCTATAAATTTCTTCATAAATACTATTTTAAACGATTATGTATTTCCACTCCCAAGCGTACCGTATGATACGGGCAACGCCACATACTCACTTTGGGAGTATCCTTCTTGGGTTCTCCATCAAAACAATCACTGTACCATTCACCGTATTCCCGGTCTATCATACAGTCCTTTACGAAAGTCCAAACCGTATCGGCCGATTGCAGATAAACGTCATTCCCGCTGATTTGCCAGGCATTGACACAAGCTATCATCGTTTCAATCTGGCCCCACCATGAGGCATGCCCGGTTGTTCTTCCGCCCTTCTTTTCATACATCATATACCCTTTGTCACTCAGTCCTTCCGCCAAGCAAGCATCCGTCACATCCAGCGCAAGCCGATTCGCCCTATCCATCAGTTGCCGGTCTTCTAACACACGGGCAGCCTCACAAAGCAGCCATCCCGCCTCTACATCATGTCCATAAGAGTCCATCTCAACCAGACTGTTCCATGCATTATCAAAGAACAAATTAAAATGTCTCTTTGAAGAGTCATAAATGCGGTCCATAAACAACTCGGTGCAGAATTCGAGTCTTTTCCTCAGTCCGTCGTCTTTCCAGCACTGATATAAAAGGGTATAAGCCTCCAGCACGTGCAAATGCGCATTCATAGTCTTGGGTGCATTGTTATCATAATTATCCAGTTGTTTCCAATCTTCAGTAAAAGATTCCACATAACCGTCATATTGCGGTTCGCGGCCTTTCTCCTCCAAGGTATGATATAAACCGACAGCCATATCCAGACTCTCGCTGTTACCTGTTGCCAGATAGTGTTCAGCCAGCCCATAGATGGCGTAGGTCATGGCATACGTATATTTGGAAGCATTCAGCACCTCACCGTCAGGATTGACCAGCCAATATACCCCACCATGTTCCTTGTCTATAAATGTATCAATGAAGTAGCGTTGCGATTTATCCGCAAGCTTCAGATAAGCCTCATCCTTAAACGTACGGTATGCGGCAGAAAAACTCCACAGAATCCGGGCATTCAGAACCCCTCCTCTCGGAGCATCCACTACCGGAGTACCATTCCGCAATACAGTTCCATAAAAACCGCCGTCGGGAGCCACTGCATAATCCATCCAAAACGGCAACACGCTGTCTCTGACATTCATGACAATCTCTGTACGCATGCGTGTCTGCATATCTGTCTCCCCTAAATGCGACCGGCAACCTGCCAGACAATATGCAACCAGCAGTGCTATCCAATAAAACATCTTCCTTTCCATAATTATTCTCTAAAACCATCAAACTTTTCCTTGTATAATTCCCCGTTTATCAGAGACTGGTGTTCGTCGTCTCAAGTACTGGTGTTTGTCATGTCAGACACCGGCTTTCATCACGACAGACGCTGACGTCTATCACAACAACTACTGGTGCCTGACATTTCACTCACAAATATTTTATTATTAAGTGTTTATTTATAATTTATCAATATCCCGGATTCTGGTCAGCCTGATTGATGAGCGGGTTGGTCAGAATCTCATTCGTCGGAATCGGGAAGATTTCCTGATAAGCCTCGTGCTCAAAGAAACGGAATGAGTCACCAGTCTGCAGACAAGCCTCTTGTGAAGAGTTGGCTACTGTTTTCGGATATTCGGCGGCAAACCATTCTTTGCACATACCCATACGGCACAAATCATGGTAAAGCGAGAACTCGGCATTGAATTCATGGCGACGCTCTATAATCAGCGCCACCTTCCATACCGGAGAAGTATAGCCTTTGGCTGCTTTATAGCTTGTATAATAGGTCTCTGCATCCGGCACTTCCACCGTCTGGGTATTCAACATGTCGGCGGGTAGGTCAATCATCGTCGCTCCCATCTCCAAATTACCCCAAGCACGGTTACGTATCTGACGTATCATGTTCCATCCGGTAGCGTTGTCACCTGTCTCGAAACAACATTCTGCATAGTCGAGCATGATGCCTGCATAACGCTTCAAAGTCAACGAAATAGGATTGAATACTTTGTTGTTCTCACCTGGCTTGCATCTCCAGTATTTCAAGGAATAAACAGTAGGCATATTTTCGGAACCTTGGAAAAGACCGTCAAAACCACTTGTCACCCCTACAGTCTGCCCGGTAATGGGATGCGTATCCCCTTTGGCAACAGCAGAGTACTGGCGGCGTTTGTCACCCGGTTCAAAGGAACGTACAAACTCCCAAGAAAGACAGAGAGAACCCCAGCCTCCCCATTCGGGTGCCGCGCACATATATCCGTACCACATCATGGCATCTGAAGACGAATCGGCTCCCCAGCCCATATATCCTTGTTCATGATACATCACCTCAAATACGGACTCTTTGGTCCAATGTGTATCCCAGGCATGAAGGTTACCGAAGCAGGGCTCCAATGAATAGGTTCCACTGTCCACTATATCCTTCAGTTCCGTCTTGGCTTTCGTAAAGTCTTTCTTCAACATATACAGCTCGGCCAAATAAGCTTTGCAGAACCCCTTGGTTATACGTCCGTATTCACCATTCATGGGTAACCAGTCCAGATGGTCGCGTCCAAAAGACAAATCTTCCTCGATAGCCGCATAAGTCTCATCCACGGATTCCGGGCGTGCCTTTCCTACCGAAGTAGTATAGGTTTCACCGGTAAGCAACATCGGTACCCTTCCGAAAAGTTTCGTCAGGTAAAGGTAGTTATAACCGCGGATGGCACGTGCTTGCGCTTCATAAACGGTCTTGGAATTGCTGTCCGCAAATATAGAGGCATCCGCCGTCTCCAGGCCAGCCAGGAAACGGTTTGCACGGTCCACTGCACGATAACTCATCCGCCATGCAGTCTCCAGGGAACCCTTATCGGGTTTCCAGGCATGACGCTGCCATTCCGCATCCCAACCGGAAGCCTGACAGTCCATCGTAGAATGGTTGGCAGCAAATACCTGAGGCTTGAATCCCCATGTCTCGTCATCACCGGAACCGTGCTGGTCCGTATAAAAGGTATCATAAAGTCCGTTCAATCCGGAAAGGACATTCTCCTCCGTTTTAAACATGAAATCTGCCGGAAGAATATCGTAATGATCCACTTCCAAATAATCGTCACAAGACGTTACGGTGCTTAAGGCCAGCACACCGATCAACAGTTTATATAAGTTTTTCATAATCATATTTTTTATCCGTTAGTATTAGAACTGTACACTCAGACCGAAAGTAACCGACATCGGGAACGGATAACGTCCTCCGTCAAATCCCGAATACAATACATTGGAGTCACCAACTTCCGGATCGCCGAACTTATTGTACGAAGAGATGGTACATACATTGTCGACACTGGCAAATACGCGTGCATTTTCCATTTTCACCGGTTTCAGCACATTCTTCGGGAATGTATATCCTATCTGAATATTTGAAATCTTCAGATAATCCCCCTTCTGGATGTAGGCGTCGGACACACGCATGTTCTTATTATAGTCTGTCTTGGTGATACGCGGATATTTGGCACCGGTATTCGAAGATGACCATGCATTATTGATATATTCCTTCAGTACATTCTGATAACCGCCGTCGGGTGCATAGACTGAGGTCAAGCGGGCCGAAGAATAAGAAAGGATATCCATACCGGCTACACCGTACAAGTTCATCGAGAAATCAAAGTTTTTCCAGGAAGCGGTAAGGTTCATTCCGTAAGTGAACTTGGGATATCCATTGCCTATAACAGTACGGTCGGCATCGGTAATCTGCCCGTCACCATTCAAATCAACAAACTTATAGTCGCCGGGCTGGGTAGTCTTGTCCTGATATACACCACTTTCAACTCCCTTTTCAACCGCCAGCCTATTCATTTCATCAATTTCGGCCTGGGTTCTGAAAATGCCTTCTACCTTCCAGCCATAGTAGGAACCTACAGGATAGCCGTTCTGTGTAATGGAGTGGTTGTCCCAGTTGTCGCCATCTTGTGCTGAACCTGACTTGCTGAATATCGGATCGCCGACTTCAATAGCCTCGTTCTTCAGGGTAGACCCATTCAGTCTTATGCCGATATTCCAATCGCTGAAGCTCTTGTTCCACGCAGCAGTAAACTCGAAACCTGAGTTACGGATATGTCCCGCGTTAGTATAGACATTGGAGAAACCGGTAGAAGGACGAATCTGGCGATACAGAAGCAGATCCTTTGCGTCACGGATAAAGTAATCGGCAGAGAAAGAAAGCTCATTGTTCATAAAGGCAAAGTCAATACCGATATTTGTCTGCTCATTGGTTTCCCATTTCAGGTTGGTATCAATTTCTTTCTGCTGGGCAATACCGGCACCGTTAATCACACTCGAACCATTAAAGAACCAGTACATTGCATTTGCCGAAGACAACTGTGCTATGGACAAGTTGGTACCATTGCCCGCATTACCGGTCTGTCCCCATCCGGCACGCAACTTCAAGTTACTGAACAGTTCCAAATCCTTAATGAACTTTTCCTCGGAAAGACGCCAAGCTACAGAAGCGGAAGGGAATGTACCGTAACGATTGCCGGCACCAAAGTTCGAAGAACCGTCGCGGCGTACCGTTGCAGTCACAATATAGCGGTCGTTCAAAGTATAAGTCAGACGGCCGAAGTAAGAAAGGAACCTTGTCTTCAGGTCCAGCCCGCCATCCGTTTGCTTGGAAGAAGGATCATTGGTCAATGAAATTTGGCGGATGTTATCTGCCGGGAAATCGTTGGCACTGGAATTCAGCCAGGCACCGTTCGTATCACTGGTAGAGAAACCGGCCATTGCACTTACGCGGTGGTGCTCATTGGACCAGTCATAGTTCAAGAACGCTTCCAGACCGAGTGAAGTGGACTGGCTCTGGTTCAGCGAGAACGAGTCCTTACGGTCTTGAGTTCCAAAGGTTCTATCATTATAGGCTGTATAGCCATTATAACCTTTTGTATAATAATTATAACTGGCAATAGTTTTGAAGGTCAACCCTTTGTACAAATCGAGTTGTAGGAAAGCACTGGCGAGCAGACGGTCCCATTTATTAATACTGTCGGCAGTCTTGGCAGCAGCAACCAGATTGTCAGCTCCCTTGTTCACATCCCCATTACCTTCTTTCTTGTAATGTCCCCAAGTACCGTCGGGCAACACAATAGGCATGGAATAGAAAACACCGTCCTCTACATAATCCATGGTTGGAATGGCTTGTGCATAGTTTCTCAGGTTGCCTCCTCCCATCTTTTCCGAATGCGCATAGTTCAAGTTCAAGCCTACATGCAGGAAGTCTTTCACTTTGTGGGTGATATTAGCGCGTGCCGTCAAGCGTTTAAAATTCGATTCAATCACGATACCTTGATTGTTCAAGTAACCCAGAGATAAGTTGGCCTGGGTATTTTCGCTGCCTCCCGAAGCAGAAAGGTTATAGTTCTGCTGTAATGCCGTGCGTGACATTTCATCCTGCCAGTCAATGCTGTTCAGTCTGCCTATGTAATCCTCGCCATATGCCAGATTGGTCATGGCAATACCGTCATTCTTGACGGCGGAACGTACAGCGCTTGCAAACAAGTCCGCGTCAGCCACATCAATCTTATTCGAATTGAACTGAAGGGCATAGTTGGCCGAGAAGTTCACCTTTGCCTTACCCTTACCGCCGCTCTTGGTAGTAATCATAATGACGCCATTGGCACCGCGAGTACCATAGATTGCCGTAGCCGAAGCATCCTTCAGAATTTCGATGGACTCTACATCATTAGGATTCAAGAAATCGATGGAAGTTCCCACCTGCACACCGTCCACTACATAGAGTGGGTCGGCAGAACCATTCACGGTTGCCACACCGCGGATACGGATGGAGAAACCTCCTTCCGGGTCACCGGAAGAACGGATGACAGATACACCTGCCGCAGCTCCCTGCAAACCTTGTCCCAAGTTCACCGGATTCCGCTTCATCATTTCCTCCGCATTCACGGAAGCCACAGAACCGGTGAGGTCGGATTTCTTCATCGTACCGTAGCCCACAACAACTACCTCATCCAAGGTTTCGGTATCCTCCTTTAAAATAATTTTCAGAGCATTCATATTCCCGGTTACTTTGACCGTTCGCGCCAGATAACCGATGTAACTGGTCTTCAGCGTAGAACCTACGGGACACTGCAAGGAGAAGTTACCGTCCAAATCGGTAATCATACCGTTTGTCGTACCTTCCACAATGACATTGGCACCGATGATGGGCTCGCCTTTCTCATCCACCACTTGGCCCTTCACAGTAACTACACTCTGCTGTACGACAGTGACACCTGCAAACGGCTGTACGCTTGTTGCAAAGAGAGGTCCGGCACATGCCAGCGATACTGACATGATACCCAAATACTTCATCACATTTCTCATAAATACTAAATACTTAGGTTTAACAAATACCCCGGTCATAAGCACATCGGGAAAAAGATATGCGACACAATTTTGTGCCACTATAGAGGCACTGCCGTGCCATTGGGAAGGCACATCTGTGCCACCATAGTGGCACAGATTTCGGTAACTATATCCCTTTCTCTTCCATACCGACAGGGGTGAATTCAATATAGATTTTCAAAGATTAAGTTCAGAAACTCAGGGAAGTGCCTTCAACCTGGTTCAACAGTTGCGGTTTGGCCTTTCCACAATCCACTTTCACAACCTGAATACGGTTGTCGGCAGGTAGACAAACCAATCCTTCTGCCTGCTTCTTGTCAGCACTGTATACCTTCAGGCTCATTTTGCTCCAATCCATCTCAGCAGTGGACTGCGCCAACTTCAGATGAGGAAGTACCGAACCGTCACGTACCAGCATGATTATCGGCAGACTGCCTGCTTCAATCCGGTGCCATCCGCCTTCGTAGACTTTCTCTGTCTGGTAGTCTATCCATTTTCCTTCGGGAAGGTAAACTGTGCGGCCCGTCATACCGGATTCAAGCAAGGGGGCAACCAGAATCTGCGAACCGAAGAGATACTCGTCATCCACTTTCCATGCTCCCGGATCATCGGGGAATTCTACAAACAAGGCTCTTAGCATCGGTAAGCCCTTTTCTGTACATTCCTTAGCCTGAGCATACACATAAGGCATCAGACGGTACTTCATCTCTGCACTCTTGCGGAAGACATCCTGCACACGCTTGCTGTCGTACAACCACGGCTCTGTCGGAGGTGCCCCATGCGCGCGGGTATGGGAAGTAAGAAAACCGAACGGTATCCAGCGGCAATACAAGTCCTCCGGAGTGGATTTTACAAAGCCGCCCATATCATGGCTCCAGAAGGAGAAACCGGACAAGCCGAAGGACAAGCCTGCACGAAGCGTACCCAGCAGACCCGTGTTCGTAGTTGCAGCATCACCGCCCCAATGCAATGGATAACGCTGGGAACCGGCCCATGCGGCACGTGCCCACATTATATTCTCGTTGTGCAACTTCTTGGTTATCTCGGACACTGCCATATCATAACGCACCGGATAGAGGTTATGCTCATACCATCCGCTCTTGCCGGAAGCGTAAATACCATTCAGTGGAGCAGCCTCGCCAAAGTCTACTTTAATGGCACTGACACCGATATTCAGCAATCCCGCCAGTTTGTCCTGATACCACTTTACTGTTTCCGGATTGGAAAAATCAAGCACCACATCTTCGTAGGGAAGTTCACCATTTCCATTTTTCACATACATGTCTTTCTCTATCAGTTCAGAGAAATAACGATTTTTAGGAGTGAAATAAGGCAACTGCCACAAACATACATGGAAACCTTGTGACCTCAAATCCTTCAACATCTGCTGTGGATTCTGGAAACGGTTCTCGGAGAATTTATAGTCACACTGCCAGTCCACATCAAACCAGCCGGTATCGAAATGGATAACATCGCACGGATACTTGTTCTTACGGATATTGGCCGCTACATCATAACCTTCCTTTTCACTGAAATAGGTAATACGGCTCATCCACGTACCGAAAGACCACAAGGGGGGCATGCCCGGCTTTCCTACCAAATCGGTGTACTCGTCCAGAATATCTTTCGGCTCGCCGAAGAAAACGAACAAATCCAGGTTCTCGTCACCCATGAACATTTTGTTCAGCCCAATATAGGTAGCACCAAAATCACAAGTCACGGGAGCGGATGTATGCATAAACATACCATATCCCCGGTTACTCATAAAGAAAGGAATCGGTTTGTACATTTGGTCCGTCTCAGGCCCTTGTGGGTCTGTAACGAACAAGTTCACCTTCTGTCCGGCCTTGTTCAGCCCAGTGGCAGACTCTCCGCAACCAAAAATCATTTCATCTGCAGTCAAGGTAAATACCGGATTGATGCGGCGGGCATTGTCACTTCCCCGCTTCACAAAACAGAACGGCGTATATTTTACCTGCGTAGAGTCCGCGTCGCTCAAAGCGGCAGTCTGGCTCAAGATACGTCCGGCTTTATCCTTCAAGACGATTCTCCAAGGATTCTTGTTAATCTGAATGGTTCCATAGTCGCTGGAATAGATAATCTTGTCATTCGTCTCGGTAACTTTCCAGCTTCCATCCCTGCCCGGTTCCTTTGCCAACATGATGGAAGCGGCAGGTTTGGGTTCCACCGGGGTCGTTAGCATACGGATACGTACCGTACGCGGAGTTACAAAGTCAATCTTGAATTTGAGGTTAGGGTCATTTTCATAGGCAGTGAAGGGGAAATCGAGCATTCTCATTTTACGGGGCTGTGCACCGTTGGTATTGAAGGCTTGACGGGGCATCAGATGCCCGCGTTTCCAGTTCACCAGCCCTTCACCCGACTTGGCATCGAATGACTCCAGGTGATCTGCAAAAAACAAGGTATTACTCAAGTCACGGAAATCGGTACTCATGTCCAGAGGTTGGTTCATCAAATACGAAGTACCGTCATTGACATGTGGCTGTGCCAACAGATTGCCACCGGCAAACAACAGCATCGCCACTGCTAAAAGTTCTTTCTTCATACTATTAGGATTTAAATGATCTCGCCTGCAAATGTATTTTTCTTAAAGGAAACACAGATGCCTTAAAAATGTCTTTTAATATCCGGTTTTGTTTCATAGAACCCATATAGGATCATTGGAAACAAAATGCATACTATTTTTCACCAAACGGAGGATATCATCCCACGCGAATACGCAAATCTTCCCTTGCTCGTTCGGAGGATTATATTTAAGTTTGCAGTTACAATATTGTTAATCCTTCTAATAAAGAAAATACATGAAACAACTGCTCCTATTCCTTATATGCAACCTGGCCTTCCTCCTTACTGTTCAAGGTAACTCAGCGGAAATCCCGCCGGCTGTCATGTTCAAGCAGCTCTCTACAACAGAAGGACTCTCCAACAACAGTATCCGAAGCATCTACAGAGACAATAGGGGATTCCTCTGGGTGGGGACAGAATCAGGACTCAACAAATACGACGGCTACTCCTTCCAGCAGTATTACCAGAACAACTCCAACCTGCCGGACGATGCCATCAGCGAAATTTTCGAAGGACCGGACGACAATGTATGGATAAGGACTTCCAGCGGCTACAGTATCTATAATTATAAGACCGGTAAATTCGACAATGACTATAAACCCATACTCGATGGGCTGCAAATCCCCAGTAAAAACATTCTGAGGATGGGAAAAACATCCAAGAATGAGTTTTGGGCCTACGACTATTCCAAACTTTACATACGAAGCATGGACAACAGCTCCATCAAAGCCTATCCACTGGCAGTTGAAAAGATTTCAAACCTCTATATAGGTGTCCAGTTCATTTATATAATGTACTCCAACGGTACCCTATACAGTATCAGCAAGCAGACTTCCGAAGTCAAGGAAATAGCCATTCCCACCATCTATAGACCTTTGCTGGAGAATCATGAGCCACACATTTACATAGACCAAAACGAAAGCCTATGGGTATACACCTTCCAAAACAGCCTACTTTTGCACAAGAACAGTTTTACACAGCAATGGGAGAACATCAGCCTAAACAATAACACCCACATACAGTACAATCGCGTGCAACGCATCCTCGACCTGGGAGACGGCAACGTATGGATACTTACCAGCCATATGGGGCTGTTCGTTTACAACACCCTGACCAAATCGCTTACCAACTTGGTGCACAATCCATTGAAACCGCACACCATTGCCAGCAACAATCTGAATACCATTTACCGGGACAAAGACGGAACCATATACATAGGGAATTTCAAACACGGTATTTCCTATTATAGCCCCATGTCCCAAATCATACTATGCAACAAATCCCTGGAATATGATGATATCCTGACCTTCTGCGAAGACACCAGCCAGGAATACATTTACTACGGAACAGACGGTACGGGACTAATCCGACGTTCACTAGTGACCGATTCATACGAAAAGATAGCAACTCCCGCCAATATTGTAGTCGACTTATCCATCGACTCCAAAAACCGCCTATGGATAGGCACCTTCCAGAAAGGACTGCTATGCTACTCGAAAGGGCAAATCAAACAATACACAGTAAGTAACAGCCAGCTTCTCGAGAACAATGTGTATACAGTAAAGGTAGACAAACACGGATACATCTGGATAGGTACCATGAAAGGATATATACAGAGGTTAAATCCGGAAACCGGGCAGTTTGACACCATCTTGTACCGTCCGGGAGAATTCTTTGTCCGTGATATGTACTATGACAAAGACAGCACCCTTTACGTAGCAACCAGAGGAGGACTCATTATCATCGATACGGAAACCCAAGCCTATAATATCTACGCCGAAGCCGGCCGCTTCAAGGAGAACAATATGCTCACTGTCTATAAGGACAGCCGGGACCTTCTTTGGATAGGACATCCACACGGACTGAGTATATGGAACCAGAAGAACGACTCCATCTACTTCCTTGACCAGAAAAACGGACTTGCCGCCAACCTCGTCAGAGCCGTCACGGAAGACAACAACAACCAGATGTGGATTGGTACCGGCAACGGCATCTCACGAATCAAAATAACAAACGGTACATACGCCATCGTGAACTACTCCGTAAGCGACGGACTGATATGCAACGATACTAATGTCCACGCCATCCTCAAGCTACAGAACGGCAATATACTGATAGGCACGCCACAAGGTTACCAGACTATCATTCCACAAGACATCCTGACCACAAGTTATGATGCCAATATTTACCTTACCGGTATTGAGCTCAAATCCGGAATGACCCATCCGGACATCCTGAACGGCAGCTCACTTGAATGTGCACAACATCTTTCCTTCACTGAAAAGGAAAATTCATTCACTCTGTCCTTCTCTGCCCTCGACCTGGTGGAAACGGATAAGATAAAATATGCCTATAAGATTCATTCCAACTGGATTTATGCTGAAAACAACAAAGTAAACCTATCCATGCCGACTGCCGGAAACTATACTTTATCCGTCAAGGCATGCAACTCACAAGGCATATGGAGCCCCAACGTCAAGGAACTGAAAATAAAGATACTCCCTCCTTGGTGGCGCACCTGGTGGGCCTATACCATATATACCGGTATCATTTTGTGTATCCTTCTGTCCATTATCCGCAATCTGCGCTTACGCCAAAAGCAGAAACAAATCATGCAGGCCATCGAGGTGGAAAATGAAAGGCAGCAGAAAATCAACAATATGAAACTGCAGTTCTTTGCCAACATAAGTCACGAACTGCGGACCCCCTTGTCACTTATCATCAATCCGCTTGAAGAGTTTTTCGTAGACCATCCCGAATATCGTAAAGGCATTCTGGATATGGTCAAACAAAATGCCGACTATCTGCTGGAACTGATTAACCAACTGCTGGATTTCAGAAAGCTGGATGCCAAGGCTGAAACCCTGAAATGCAAACATGACAACATCCTTATCATTCTGAGTGAAATATTCCACTCTTTCGATCCGATAGCACAGAAACGGAACATCAGCTATAGCCTTACCGCTCCACAACATTCTGTATTCATGGATTTTGACTATGGCAAGATACGCAAGATATGCACAAATATCCTGTCAAATGCATTCAAGTTCACTCCCAATAAAGGAAGCATCTCACTGGATATTGCCGTAAGAGGCACAAATCTGGAACTGACCTTTACCGACACCGGTTGCGGCATAGAGGATGAAGCCAAGGAGAAAATATTCCAAAGATTCTATCAGTCGGGCAAAAACCAGTCGAACAACGGAGGCAGCGGCATTGGACTGCACATTGTTTCCGAATACGTAAAGATGCATCAGGGTACTGTCTGTGTCAGGGATAACCAGCCTTGTGGTTCTGTATTCCTGATTACCCTACCCCTGCACCAGAACAGTAATGAAACCAAAAACGGAGAACCGGTCGAAGGACCGGAAATAAAAGAAGAATCCCATCCATTCACCATACTACTCGTAGATGACAACTACGACTTCTTGAAATTTCTCTCTGAAAGTCTTGCCAGGCAGTATCATGTATTAAAAGCCACAAACGGAAAACATGCACTGAATGTACTGGAAAAGGAAGATATTGATTTAGTGGTCAGTGACATCATGATGCCCGAGATGGATGGTCTGGAACTATGTTCAACCATCAAGAATGACATACGCTACTCCCATATCCCCATTATCCTCCTGACAGCTAAGGCAAGTGAAGAACACCAATTGGAAGGGCTTAGCGTTGGTGCAGACGACTATATCACCAAGCCTTTCAATATGGAAGTCCTCAAGCTGCGCATCAACAAGATTATCGAGATGAACGTCAAACGTCAGGAAATATTCAATCAGGACATTAAAATCGAGCCAAGCCGTATCACCATCACTCCCCTTGACCGGCAGCTGGTGGAAAAAGCCATCCAGATTGTAGAGGACAATATCAGCGAAACCGAGTTTTCCGTCGAGGAGCTGGCCAGCAGCCTGAATATATCACGCAGCTATTTCTACAAGAAAATGATTAAGATAACGGGAAAGAAACCCATCGAATTCATCAGGACCATCCGTATGAAACGTGCACAACAACTCTTGACAGAAAGCCAGATGCAAGTTTCGGAAATTGCATATACCTTGGGGTATAACTCCCCCAAGATATTCTCCAAACATTTTAAAGAAGAGTTCAACATCAGCCCATCCGAATTTATAAGGCAGCAGGCTGAATAGAAACATTATTTTGACATCAAAGCATCCAACGAAGACACCAACGCCACCAAAGCAGCACTCCAATTAATGGCTATTTCATTGGAAGCATACGAACCTTCCACATCTGCATAAGACTCATCCGGCAGATTGGAAGGATAGGGTACACCGTCTTGTTGGCCAGGATTGGGACCGCCAACAAGGAAACCGGGAAGAGGTGCCTCTATATCATCCGATGCAGAAAGACGATGGTGCGGATACAGAGGACTTTTCATCCCGAAACCGGTGACATAACAATATCCCGTGGCATTCTTTCCTAAAATGTAGTCCATATTGCGGTAGGCGTTCGTCAGGTACGACTTCTCACCCGTAAGCAAATAGGCGCAAACCAGTGAAGTGGCTTGGTTAGCACACCCTTCGGCAAGGCATCCCCAAAAGAAATCTTTGGCATCGTTGCCGTAAGGAGCGTGGAAAGGAGAGCGGTCAGCACCCCGCACAGCCTCGGCAGCATAGTCCAGTAGCAGGTCTTTCATGGCATTTGCCAACTCCACGTCTTCACCCTGATATTCCCTGCCCGGTTGCAGCCAGGCAAACACGCCCAACGCAGTGGTATTGCCCCAAGAAGGAGTCTTATATGCAGTCGGCAGATGCTTCTTCACTTGTTCCCGGTAAACGGGCTTTCCCGTAGCAAGATAGAGCTCGGAAGCCGCCCAGAAGAATTCGTCATCAGCACTGCGATCACCATAAGCTCCCGTAACTACGGCAGGTTGATATTGCTTGTTGAGAAGATCCTGATGATAGAGTGCCTGCGGATGTGCTTCTGCCCAGGCATAAGCACGTTCGGCAGCCTGCAAAGCCACTTCCGAAAAGCCAGGATAATCCTCTTCGTAAGGAGCAAACAACACGGAAGCCTGCGCTAAAGCTGCAGCATAGTCCAATGCCGCCGTTACTGATTTCTGAACTACATAACGGGGCTGCTTACACTCCGTAGGCTTGATAAATCCCTCGAACGAAGGGGTAGTCAGCTTGTGGTAGACTCCTCCGTCGGCAGGGTCTTGCATGGTCAGCATCCATTTCAGGTTATAGTACATCTCGTCCAGCAAATCGGGCGTGTGGTTTCCGCTTTCCGGGATGTTCACCCGTTGACGGATAAAATAGTCAGGAAAACGGGCATAAATCGCCTGCATCAATCCGATGGAATAAGCGGAGTTCACAATGTACTTGTTATAATCTCCGGCATCATACCATCCTCCCGGAGAAGAAATCACCGCTCCCGCCTTACGTTCCGGCCCGGCAGCATTGGGATGTATCAGTACCTTGTCATCGGGATGGCCTGCCGGACGGCTCCACCGACCCGCATAAGTCGCTTCGATGGGCATACCCGTACGTTGGTAATAGAAAGATTTCAAAGCTGCATCGGCCAAAGGGGACAGTACTCTTTCTTTTATTTCGAATGCCACTGAATCTCCGTTAACCATCAGAAAATAGTTTCCCGGTGCCGTGATGTCACTGAAATCCAATATTGTCCTGCTCTTATCCGACCAAGCGGATGAAGCGGTATATCCGGGTTTGCCGGAAAGTAGCCGATTGCCCGTGGCTGCATCTACTATGGTAAATTCACGTACCTCACCGGCATTCACCACAGCTACTTTTTCCTGCTGGGGATAATACCCTAACTGATTCAAACGTACAGTTTCTGAAGGATGCCCTAAAGTGGCCATTCCTCCCAGAACTGTAAACAGACATGTAGTTATATTCATATCACTATTCTTTAGTAATCATTTATATTATTCTATTTCAAAACTATTTATCAGACAATAAGGTAATGAAACTGATAGCCGGCAAGTGTACCCGTACCAGTCCATTCTCCACCTTCACAGCAGTTTCCTTCATGCAGTCCTTTGTATTGGTCACATAGACTTTCAGTTCCTTCACTTCTGCAGGGATACCGGAGATGACAGCCTCACAATCCGCCCCATTATTGACCATATGGACGGCATATTCTCCGCGCACCATATTTCCGAAAGCTGCACAGTTTACATTTTTCTTGCTGCTACTGACTGGAATGGCCAAGGCATCGGCCGGAGTGGAGGCCAGCTGCTTAATGTTCCAGAAACGTTGTGTAGGACGCAAAGGACCTTTGGAGCCATAAATGCCGTCTCCCCACAACAACGAATAGTCTGAAGTGAGCTGCCACTGCAAGATGGACAGTGGTTGGCAAATAGCACAAATACGCGTATACAGATTGATTTCATAAAGTGCAAACGTCGACTCATTGAATATCTCGGCATAACCATGAGCAGCGGCATCCGTACTACCCTCACCAACCAAGAGTGGTACATTAATCGCTTTGGCAGCATCCGCCCACTTCTTTAACGTAACATCATCACAACCACGCCATGAATGGAAAGAAACTGCACCAATATACTTATGAGTCTCAAGATTGTTCAAAGCAGGAAGGATAAAATCAAAAGTCGTAGCATCCGAATTGTCGCCAAGCAGCATACGGGTAGGAAGATTCAACTCTGCCAGATAAGCTCCAAACTCCTTAATGAAATCGGCATGCTCCTGCGGCGTGTGAAGGACATCAATACCCAAATCCGATTCATTGAACGAGAACATGGAGAACTCAATACCATAATACCGTTTGGCATACAACAGATAATCTGCCATGGATTTATAAATCTTCTCCTTTTTCCGGTTATCCAGACGATAAGCAATGACACCACCTTGACGGGCATAACTTGCAGGACCTCCGTCAATGGCCCATGCAGGCGGAAACCAACAGCTTAGTATTACCGGCATTCCCATCGCCTTCAAGCGCTTTGCCATGAGGAAACTTTCCTCCACCCGCTTGTTCAGTCCCCCATTCTGTGCCACGGCAATAGGATCGGATTCTTCTTCGGGTTGCCACAATCTCCACGGAAATTCCACACGGCCATAAGCTACGCGCAAATTTTCCAGACAGTAATCTATCACTTTAGGGTCGGCAGCAGGATTCTGCAGGCGGAAATTCCCTCCAAAGCCTGCAAACAAACTTCCCGGATTCTGCATATCCAATGTAATTTCCGCGTCACTGTGATCTATCACTCCGGAAGCATGCAGTTCCATAGACAATGCTGTTCTCCCAGCCTTTTTCAGAATCGGCATCAGCGAGATATACACAACAGTACCGGTAGACTCTTTTTCAACCGTGACCTTTATAGACTTATTGAACTTGAATTCCAACTTCCTATTGGCCGAAGTAACGGTCAGCTTCCTGCCACTTGTCCTTACTTTGGCATCAGCGTAGTTTTCCGGACTTAAAGCAATACAGTAATAGGCTGTCTGGTTCAAAGTAGTGTCCGACAGCGCATCAATAGAAATCTCCACCAAGCCTTTTCCCTTATCAGTCACTTTCTGATGGAACTTTACACCTCGCAGAGTAGTCGTCACTTCCTGCATATCCCCCTCACGATGGAAAACGGGACGGACCTGCTTCTCCTTTCCAGTAATCTCCATATCTCCTTTCAAGGTTCCGACACGCAGGGATGACTCAAAGTCTATCAATTCACCGTCTACACGGACACCCGTGATATTGCTCCATGCCATCACTTCCGTCTGGGCAGAAAGCGGCAGAGATAATATACCACACAGCAATACAACTATTCCAAACTGGAAAATTCGTAAATTCTTCATAATATCAAATCTATAAAAGGTTGTCATTTCAGTCTGGTATCAATCTCAAACCCCATACGGCTGTTATGATAAGGACAATTCCACATACTTGCTTTAGGTTCCTTGTAGCGGGGAGTCCCATCTTCCAGCACAGTTCTGAACCATTCGCCATACTCCTTGTCTATCATCCGTGATTTGATGAAGTTCCAGGTGCGGACGGCACTGTCCAAATAAGATTGTTCACCAGTCAGTTGCCAGGCATTGATACAACCGACCACAGTTTCCGCCTGGCACCACCAGGAAGCATCCTTCCTGATTTTGTCCTTATGCCGTTCGTACATCATGGCGCCCATCGGGTTGATGCCCTCTTTCAAGGAGGCGTCTGCAAGTTCCAATGCTACCTTCCTGCACCTCCCGATAACCTCCGGGTCACCCAGAGCCTCTGCAGCTTCCGTCAGCAACCAGGAAGTTTCGATGTCATGCCCGTAAGAGTCGATGTCATCCAGATTGTTCCAGTTTGAATCACAGTATAATATCAGGTGATGTGTTTGTGAGTTATACAGTTTGGTTGTTATCAAGTTTATCACTTTTGCAAGGCGCTCGCGAAGGCCGTCATCTTTCCATACTTTATATAACGCTGTGTATGCCTCCAATACATGGATATGGGTATTCATTGTTTTGGTGGCAACGCCATCTCCATCATATCCCAGCTTTTGGGGAACTCCCCATTCGCGGGTGAAAGATTCTATATAACCATCGTTTACGGGGTCTTTGATTCTGCTCTCCATGGTCCGGTAAAGTTCTATGGCTTTTTGCAGGCTTTCATTGTTGCCCGTTGCTCTAAAATGTTCGGACAAACCGTAGATGGCATAAGAGCAGCCGTAAGTCTGCTTGTCCGTATTCAGTGGAGTACCGTCTGCTTTTATCAGCCAATATACGCCTCCATACTGCGAATCAATGAAGTGATCTATGAAATACCGTTGCGCCCTGTCAGCCAATTTACGGTAGGCAGTATCGCCATACATCCGGTAGGCGGTTGAAAAAGTCCAAAGGATGCGGGCATTCAGTACACCACCTTTGGGAGCATCCGCTATCGGGGCACCGTCACGTCCCAATGAACCATAAAAGCCTCCGGAAGAATCTACGCTGTATCTTTCCCAAAAAGAGAGGATATTCTCTTTCAAGTCCGAGGTTATTTCATCTTTTAAAACCTTGTCTACGTGTGACTGTGCTTGCAGGAAAGGTGTAACCAGCAACCATACTGTAATCAGCAAAAAAACGGAAAACATACGTTTCATAATATAGCGATTTAAGGAGTTAGCCATAGTTACATTGCAAATGTACAAAAAAACAAGTTGCCACTACTCACTACCATCCTTTTTCAATGGATACAATTGGTTCCGATAAAGGCTGTTTTTGGGTACTGAGTCCTTGTTTTACCAGACATCAGCTTTTATTAGCTCAAACGTTGGTATCTGGCAGTTCAAACACCATTGTATGACAAATATAACAATGAATATCATAAAAATAGAGGAAAAAGACACATTTCATAACGTTATTGGCTACAAACAAAAGCCATCCGTTTCCTTTTTAGTCCGTATATTAGTAGAAAATTTCGTAACTCAAAAATAGATACTATGAGAAAGAAACATTTCCTATTTGCATCAGTCTTGGCACTGCTTTGCGGCAGCAGTACGCTGCATGCGCAAGACTTCAAGCTGACATCCTCCGGTTATTTCAAGAACCAGGGAGTCGACGTCATGGCTTTTGATGATATCTATCCCGAAGGACACCAAGGAGGGGTATGTATCATCATGAACGGACACCGTGTGGCGACGAATGGAGATATCCGTCTGGAAGCCACACCCGGACAATGGCAACCCGTACCGAAACAGCTCGACCGGAAGCTCGGTGACAACAGCATCACCGCCACGCTGTGCTATCCCGACTCCTCACGCCATCTCACCGGATTCAACCCGATGATTTACCC
>OGNT01000148.1_pt1 | contig 33810 bp, 30 predicted proteins | sample 1573521 | NCBI WGS metagenome assembly OGNT01 (sample SAMEA2581922, study PRJEB24529) | metagenome | biome: Human gut stool | place: China | collected 2011
AGATGTTGGTTACGTTAGATATGTGCAGAGTGAACGTATGAAGACAGGTGTGTACTTGGACTATGCTAAACAATTAGTGGAAAAAGGAGAGGCTTATTACTGCTTTTGTACGAAAGAGCGTTTGGAAGAGCTGAGAGCATCCAGTAAAACAGAAGATGGCAAGGAAATTGCAAAATATGATAAGCATTGTCTGCATCTTTCCAAAGAAGAAGTTCAGGCAAAGCTTGACGCAGGGATTCCTTACGTTATTCGTCAGAACAATCCGACAGAGGGAACAACGACCTTTCATGATGCCATTTACGGCGATATTGAGGTAGATAATGCAGAACTTGATGATATGATCTTGATCAAGACAGATGGTTATCCAACATATAATTTTGCGAATGTTGTAGACGATCATTTGCAGGAGATCACTCATGTAGTGCGAGGCAATGAGTATCTTTCATCTGCTCCAAAATATAATCGTCTGTATGAGGCGTTTGGCTGGGAAGTGCCGGAGTATGTACATTGTCCAACCATTACAGATGAGAATCATAAAAAGCTTTCAAAACGCTGTGGACATTCATCTGTAGAAGATTTGTTGGATCAGGGATTTTTGCCAGAGGCAATCATTAACTTTGTTGCGTTACTGGGCTGGAGTCCGACAGAAGACAGAGAGATTTTCTCACTGAAAGAGCTAGAGGAAGTGTTTGATTACCATCATATTAGTAAATCTCCGGCTGTTTTTGATATTGTAAAACTGCGTTGGATGAACGGTGAATATATCAAGGCAATGGATATGGATGCATATATGGAGCATGCTCTTCCGGTTGTTAAAGAAGTGGTGACGAAAGATTACGATCTTAAGAAGATCGCTGAATTGCTGAAGACGCGTATTGAAGTATTTCCGGATATCAAAGAGAAGATTGATTTCTTTGAGGAATTACCAGAGTATGATGTAGCGATGTATACACACAAGAAGATGAAGACCAACACAGAGAATTCATTGGAAGTGTTGCAAGATATGTTACCACGACTGGAGGAAATGACAGATTTCTCAATTGATGAGATTGAGGAAGTATGCAAAGCCTATATCGCAGAAAAAGAGTTGAAAAACGGTCGTGTACTGTGGCCGCTTCGAACTGCAGTTTCCGGCAAACAGATGACACCGGGCGGTGCATATGAGATTATGGAAATCCTTGGAAAAGAGGAGTCGCTTGCACGTATCCGTAAAGGAATTGAAATGCTGAGCGAGGCAGCAGATGAAGAATAGAAGATCAAAAGTAATTCATACAGGGGCAACGTTAATGCGTTGCCCTTTTATTGAGTAGGAGGATTATGAGGGAACTAAACGAAGAGCAGAGAATTGCTGTATCGCATTTTGCCGGACCGATGTTAGTTTTGGCGGGACCTGGTTCCGGAAAGACATATACAATTACAGAGCGTATCAAACGGTTGGTTAATGAGCATGATGTAGCTCCCGGCAATATTTTAGTCATTACCTTTACGAAAGCGGCTGCTGCTGAGATGAAGCAGCGCTATTTGGCAGAGGGAGGCAAGGGCGGTGTTCAATTTGGAACATTTCATGCGGTTTTCTTTACGATATTAAAATATGCTTATCATTATAGTGCAGATAACATTATACGTGACGAGATGAAGTATCGTATTTTGCGGGATCTGGTTGCTGAAAGCAGATTAGAAATACAGGATGAAAATGAGTTTCTGGTGGATCTGACTGCGGAGATCAGTCGTGTGAAAGGAGAGCGGATAGAGCTGGAGCATTATTATTCGCCGATCTGTCCGGGGGATACATTTCGACAGATATTTACGAAATATCAACATTGCTTAGAGAAGAAGCGGCTTATTGACTTTGATGATATGCTGGTATATTGCTACGAACTTTTGGAACAGCGGCCGGATATTCGCGCACTGTGGCAGCAAAAATATCCATATATTTTGATCGATGAATTTCAAGATATTAATCGTGTCCAATATGAGACAGTTAAACTGTTAGCGCAGCCGAAAAACCATCTTTTTGTAGTAGGAGATGACGATCAATCTATATATGGATTCCGAGGAGCACGACCGGATATTATGAAGCAATTTCTGGCGGATTATAAAAACGCACAAATATGTAAGCTGGGTGTAAACTACCGCTGTAGTGCCAATATTGTAAAAGCGGCAGGGAATCTGATTGCCCATAATCAAAATCGTTTGCCAAAGGACATCCTCGCAGCGCATGAGGCGGGAGCTGAGGTCGAGAACCTTTGTTATGAAAAAAGTGCTGAGCAAAATGAAGCGATACGGCAGCAGATTTTGGAGTATCGTAAAAAGGGAGTTTTGTACAGGGAAATGGCAGTACTGTTTCGAACCAATCCTCAGGCGCGCGGACTGACGGTAAAGCTGATGGAGTATAACATTCCTTTTGAATTAAAGGAGCATTTGCCAAATTTATATGAGCACTGGATCGCAAAAGATATATTGACCTATATCGAGGTGGCGCAAGGGGCAAGGGAGCGAAGTAAGGTGATGCGTATCATTAATCGACCAAAACGCTATGTACATCGGAATGCTTTTACGGAAACTTATGCAGATTTTGAAGAATTAAAATTATTTTATGAAGATAAAGATTGGATGGTTGACCGTATAGAGCAATTACAATCAGACCTTGCCATGCTGGTGTCGCTAAAACCATATGCTGCCATTAATTTTATTCGTAAGGGAATCGGTTACGATGAATATATTCGAGAATATGCAGAGTACCGGGGAATCCGCGCTGAGGATATGTTTGATATATTGGATGAATTACAGGAAGATGCGAGAGCGTGTGAGACCACGGAGGCATGGTTTGACTATATAAAACAATATGGCGAGGCGCTGCAGGAGCAAGAAAACAAAAAATACGAAACCAAAGAAGATGCGGTACAGCTATTGACAATGCATGGTGCCAAAGGATTGGAATATGAAATCGTGTTTCTTCCGGATGTCAATGAAGGTGTTGCTCCTCACAACAAAGCGGTTTTGGATGCAGATGTGGAAGAAGAACGACGACTTTTTTATGTTGCAATGACGCGCGCAAAAACAAAGCTAATTATGAGCTATGTAAAGACCAGACTTCATCATGAAACTGATCCGTCGCGTTTCTTGGACGAGATATTTCCGGAATCTGCCAAAAGTCAGACATAACAGTAGCAGGCGAACAGTGGAATCTGTCAACAGTCAGAAATGACAGCATTATGCAAACAGTGTGGGAAATGATCATTAATTAACTCAAAAATAAATTTCCCCGGAAAAAATCAAAAAAAGGGTGTAAAGATGTGCAAGGTATTGTATAATAAGGAAGTTCGAGTGGCTTTGAAAAGCAGCCAACTTTGCAGAGAGTAGTTTGGAGAAAACAAACGATATAGAAAGTGGCTTTGAAAAGCAGCCAACTTTGCAGAGAACCGTTTTGGAAGTAACGAAATGAATGGAGGAAAATATGGCACTTAGTAAAGAGGACATTTTTAAGACAGGTCCCTCTCCGGAAGAGGAAAAATATAATACTGCCGTAGAACTGATGGATGCAATCGACTGTGTCGAGAGATTTGAGAGAGCGGTAACGTCGCTTCGCTCCGCAGCCGCCATGTTTGAGGAGTTGGGAGATTATGAGGATGCCAGGAAGCGTCGTAAGCAGTGCGCAGATAAGGCAGATCAGATAGAACGTGAAGGTTGCGAGAAAACCTTACAGACGGCGAAAGATATGTATGACAAAGCAAAAACAAAGAGTGACTACATTGCTGCAAATAGCGAGTATCGGAGATTAAAGAAATTTGCAGCATATGCAGATAAAGCAGAAGCAGGAGACAAAGCTTGCCATGCGGGGATTCGCAAGATTGAAACGCGCAAAGTGTATAAGCGTCGTGCTATTGCATTGGCAGTAATTGTCGTTATCTGTACGGTGATCATGGTAACTCCATTGTCGTATATCGTAAAAGGTTTTGGGCATAAAATGTTTGGCGATTACAAAGCTGCCATCAATTCTTATGATCAGGTAGAATATTTGCCGGGTGTAGGAAAAATGAAGAAATCCTGTTATTACAAGATCGCCAAGAAATATGACGATGATAATCACCATAAGAAGGCAATGAAAGTATACCGTTTAGCGGGTGCATATGCAGATGCAGAACACCGCACAACCCGTTACCAAAAACGCTTTATGCGTAAGGCAGAGATTGGAACTAAAGTATACTATGCCGGAATGCGCTGGATGGTATTGGATAAAGCTCTGTTAGGGGAAAAAGCGATGTTGATTCGCAGCACACCGCTGAGTAAGGATGAATTGCCATCCGGAAAAGAGGGCGAGAATCTAAAAGGCAAGAAATTGACAGAGTTCCTGAATGGAAAATTTACGAGTGCTAATTTTAGTGATCGTGAAAAGGTAATGATGGGAAAAGAAATTACGGCAAAAAAACGTGCCGGTATGCAAACGGTTGAGACCAAAAAAGAAGATATTGTTAAGAATCCAATATTTGTATTGCCGGAAGATACGATTTCAGAATATAAAGACAATCTTCCGCCCAACTGGGATCCGAACGGAATCTACCCGGTTGTATGGGTAAGTTTCCGATAAATTGAAACAGGACCTGCGTGACGTGCCGGACATGTGTTTATCAGGATCTGCGTGACAGGCCGGGCATTTGTTCACCAGGACCTGCGTGACGTGCCGGTTGTTAAATCGTTATACTGGAATTAGAAAGTCCCTGGATATACTTACGGTATTCCAGCGGGCTTTTTCCTGTTTCAGCCTTAAATTTTCTTGAGAAATAATTACTGTCTGAAAAACCGCAGAGTAAAGCGATCTCTGTGATTGAAAGATGAGGATTTTGCAGAGCTTTCATAGCGGCCTGAATGCGCAATATCGTCATATATTTTGTAGGACTAATGCTGTATATGCGCTGAAAGATCCGGCGGAAATGTCTGGAGGACAATCCGGAATACTGTGCCAGTTCTTCGATGGATAAATCTTCATTGTAATGATTTTCCATATAAGCAATAGTATTTGCGATGGAAACAACCTCTTTACTGTTAGATTTTTGGGACACGTCATAAAAACGTGACAACGAAGTAAAAAGCTGTGAGAGCAGACTGATGATCATTGTCTGATAGCCGGGGAGCTTAGTTTCGTATTCATTTTTGAGTGAAACGATCAACGTGTGGATTTCTTCATATTGTGCTAAGTTCAACGTCAATTGTCGCTTAAAACCTTGGGTTTTGGTTAAGGTGGGTTCAATGACAAAAAGTGCATGAAAGCCTGCCGTTGTTTTAATATCACTTTGATAGTCCGAAAAATAGGACAGGTGGAACATGATATTACATATATGAAAATTTTTGGGGTGTTTATAGCCGTGTGCAGTATTATTACTGATCACAAAAACATCCCCCTTACGGATTGGATACTCTTCTCCGTCCACCACATGTGTGGCGGTGCCGCTCAGCACGATCACAAGCTCTGAAAAATCGGCATGTGTATGTAGACACAGATCTTCGTCATGTGTTCCATATTGTATAAAAAAAGGAAATGTTTCATCCTGTGTAAACCAATTCAAAAAAAAATCCATACGAAATCTCCATTCTATCTTCAGCATGTTTCTTTTGGTTGAAAATACAAACATCACTCCATGGTTCTATAACCCCCGTTCTGATGTTCCACACTGTCTCTGCGCTGAAAATACAAACATTACTCCATGGTTCTATAACCCCCGTTCTGATGTTCCGCCTATCTCTGCGTTGAAAACACAAACATTACTCCATGGTTCTATAACCATTTTCGCAAGTCCGAAAATGAAAGATATACGTCTTTTTGTTCTATTGAACCACAAACATTCTTTTTGTATAATACACACAGTAATAGGGTTATGGTCGAACGATATTTATCGTTTGCATCATAGTAATTTTACAATGAAAAGTTATTCTCGTCAAAATAAATATCACGATGCGAGAGCAAACTAACAGTTGCACCGAATATCCTATCGAAGAACAGAACGGAGGTTAACTATGGCAAATCCTTATTTACCATCTTGGGAGTATATCCCGGATGGAGAACCAAGAGTATTTGGGGATCGCGTATATGTATACGGATCACATGATCGTGTGGATTGTGAAAGATTTTGTGATTACAAATTAAAGGTGTGGTCTGCATCTGTCCATGATTTGGGTCATTGGACATGCCACGGAGATATTTTCCGATCAAAGGCAAAAGAGGGCAAAACAACGGATACACCTTGGACAGAACATGAATTATATGCACCGGACGTTGTAGAGAAAGATGGTAAATATTATCTCTATGCATATCTTGTAGATGCGAAAGGCTGTGTAGCGGTGAGTGACCGACCGGAAGGCCCATTTACGATGCTGTCCCAGTATCAGTACAATATACCGGATCATTATGACAACGGTACGTTTATTGACCCGGGTGTATTGGTTGATGATGACGGAAGAGTATACGTGTATTGCGGATTCTTGGGATCTTACATGTGTGAACTGAACGGGGACAATATGTATGAAGTCGTGGATGGAAGTTATCAGACGGACATTATTCCGGTTACGGAGACGGAGGATGGATTTTTTGAAGCCTGTTCCCCACGAAAAGTAGGAGATACCTATTATTTGATCTATTCACCTAAAATTGGCAGCAGGCTTGCATATGCCACATCGGATTCTCCAACCGGGCCATTTACATATCGAGGATATATTGTGGATAATGGCGTCGACTATCCGGGTGGTAATGATCATGGCTCCATCTGTCAGATTAACGGACAGTGGTATATTTTTTATCATCGCATGACCAATGGCTCGATCATGTCACGCAGGGGCTGCGTGGAGCGGATCGAGATATTAGAAGATGGCACGATCCCAACCGTGGAAATGACATCTCTTGGATTTGAGGAATCGTTAAATCCGTATGAAGCAACGGCGGCAGATACGGCATGTGTCCTGAAAAACATACAGACAAAAACTGCTCAATTGGAGGAAAATGTTGAAAGTACAGGCCAGCATTTATGCAATGAGCCGGAAGCAGATACAACGGAGCAGCCGTCAGAGGCAGAACCTAAGGTTGACACAGAGTCAAAGGAAGAGAAAATTGAGGCAGATGAACCAGCGGCATTCATCACAGAATTAGATCCTTTTACAAGAATCATCACTAATATTACCGATGGCTGCGTAATGGGCTGGAAGTATTTTGATTTTGGCGATGATTTTACCGGGGATGAAATGACATTTATGGCAAAAGTACATCCGCGGGGCTGTCATGGCAAACTGCATATTTGTATCGACGATGAGCAGACAGAAATTGGCGTGGCAGAGTTTGAGCGAGATAGCACTACGCTTCGTACAAAAGTGCAAAACGTCACAGGAAGACATGCGGTTTATCTGATCGCACAGTCAGAATATAATGGATGGTCAGCTTGCTATTTTGAACGTCGCCAGTTATTCGACCTAGAGGCATTCCAATTTTGCAAATAGAGGATTTCACAGCAAAGTTGTTTATCCTTAGGGCGTTCCAAATTTGCAAATAACACCCTTGCCCACAATTAGTAGTTTACCTTATGCTTAATTTTTGATAAAATATTATCAGTATTATGCAGGATGCGCTCTCGCGAAGTTCATACATATTATTTCGAGAGCACATTAGATAAAAAGGAGGAACTGCTAAATGAAACAGTTAATGATAGGTAACGCTGCAGTTGCACGAGGTCTGTATGAAGCGGGCTGTGGCGTTGCTTCCAGTTATCCGGGTACGCCAAGTACCGAGATTACGGAAGAAGCAGCTAAGTACGATGAGATTTATTGTGAGTGGGCGCCAAATGAGAAAGTAGCACTGGAAGTGGCTTTTGGTGCTGCCGTAGCGGGAAAACGCAGTTTTTGCGGAATGAAGCACGTAGGACTTAATGTCGCAGCAGATCCGTTATTCACGATCTCTTATACCGGAATCAATGCCGGAATGATCATCGGTGTTGCGGACGATGCGGGTATGCACTCATCCCAGAACGAGCAGGATTCAAGACATTATGCGATCGCTGCCAAGGTACCAATGTTAGAGCCTTCGGATTCTGCAGAGGCACTTGCATTCACAAAGATCGCTTATGAAATTTCTGAGAAATATGATACGCCGGTATTCATGAAAATGTGTACCCGTGTTGCACATTCACAGAGTTTGGTTGAAACATCCGAACGTGTGGAGCCGGCACTCAAAGAATATAAGAAAGACATAGCAAAATATGTTATGATGCCGGCAAATGCGAAACGCCGCCATCCAATTGTAGAGCAGCGTACCAGAGACTTGATCGCATACGCTGAGACAACACCACTCAACCGTGTTGAGATGGGTGATACTAAGATCGGAATTATTACATCTTCAACTTCGTATCAATATGTGAAGGAAGTGTTCGGAGACAATGCAAGTGTCCTGAAATTGGGACTGATCAACCCGCTTCCTGAAAAATTAATTCTTGATTTTGCACAAAAAGTAGACAAATTATTCATTATAGAAGAATTGGATGATATTATCGAGAGCCATTGTAAGAAATTAGGACTGGATGTGACAGGTAAAGACGTATTCCCATTAGAAGATGAATTTTCACAAAATCTGGTTGCAGAAAAGATGGGTATCCCGGTAGAGGAAAGCCTGACTTTGGATGAAAACATCCCGGTCAGACCGCCGGTAATGTGTGCGGGCTGTCCTCATAGAGGAATGTTCTACACATTATCCAAAAACAAATGTACCGTTATGGGTGATATTGGATGTTATACATTAGGAGCAGTTGCGCCATTGTCAGCAATCGACGTAACAGCATGTATGGGCGCATCCATCAGCTCGATCCATGGATTTAATAAAGCGCGTGGCGAAGAATCTGAAGGCAAGACCGTTGCCGTGATCGGAGATTCAACATTCATGCATTCCGGAATGACCGGACTTGCTAACATTGCTTATAACATGAGCAATTCAACAGTTATTATCTTAGATAATTCCATTACGGGAATGACAGGTCATCAGCAGAATCCAACGACCGGTTACAACATCAAGGGCGATCCGGCAGGTAAGATCAATCTTGAAGCACTTTGCAAGGCGATGGGCTTTAACCGCGTTCGTGTCGTTGATCCATACGATCTGGAAGCATGTGATAAGGCAGTCAAAGAAGAACTTGCTGCCGCTGAGCCATCCGTGATCATCAGCAGAAGACCATGTGCACTTCTCAAATATGTTGAGGTAAAACCTCCTTTGAATGTTGATAAAGACAAATGCAAGGGCTGCAAAATGTGCATGAAGCTTGGCTGTCCGGCAATTAGTATTAAGGGCGGCAAAGCGCAGATCGACAACACACTTTGCGTTGGCTGCGGCGTTTGTAAACAGCTTTGCAAATTTGATGCAATTACGGAATAGGAGGACGCAAAAATGACGAAAAATATTATGATCGTAGGTGTAGGTGGTCAGGGTTCTCTGCTTGCCAGCAAGCTTTTAGGACATGTACTTCTCAGTCAAAATTATGATGTAAAAGTATCTGAGGTACACGGAATGAGTCAGCGCGGAGGAAGCGTTGTAACATATGTGCGCTATGGTGACAAAGTGTATTCACCGATCATTGACAAAGGACAAGCAGATGTTATTATCTCTTTTGAGAAATTAGAGGCAGCCAGATACATGAACTATCTCAAGAAAGGCGGCAAGATTGTCGTTTCTGATCAGGAAATCGACCCGATGCCGGTTATCACAGGAGCAGCAGAGTATCCGGAGAATCTCATCGAAAAGATGAAAGCTGCCGGGGCGGATATTGATGATATGGATGCATTGTCTCTTGCTATGGAGGCAGGCAGTCCAAAAGCGGTAAATATCGTGCTTATGGGACGAGTATCACGTTACTTCCCGGAGATCAGCGAGGAAGCTTGGCTGGCGTCTTTGGAAGCGTGTGTACCGCCGAAGTTCTTGGAGATGAACAAGAAAGCGTTTATGCTGGGACGCAACTAGAATAAAGATATATTAGCGGTTTACAATGCGAAGGAAATTCGCAAAGCAAGTTTTGGGAGGGGAAGCTCCCGAACTTGCAATATGAGAGAGGAATGGGTGAATACCATGGCACAAAATTATTTTCAGCCGGAAATCGAAACGATGCCGGTAGAAGAAATCAAGAAACTGCAGAGTGAGCGACTTGTTAAGCAGGTGAAACACATCTACGACAATGTTCCATTCTACAAAAATAAAATGGACGAGGCAGGGATCAAACCGGAAGATATTCATGGCGTTGAGGATCTGCATAAATTACCATTTACGGAGAAGGACGACTTAAGAGATCAGTATCCATATGGACTGTTAGCGATGCCATTAAAGGATTGTGTACGCATCCAGTCAACCAGTGGTACAACAGGAAGACGTGTGGTAGCTTTTTATACACAGCATGATCTGGATCTATGGGAAGACTGCTGTGCCAGAGCGATCGTAGCAGCCGGTGGTACCAAAGAAGATATTGTGCATGTATCCTATGGTTATGGATTATTTACCGGTGGTTCCGGCTTAAATGGCGGTTCCCACAAAGTTGGATCCCTAACGATCCCAATGTCTTCCGGTAATACAGAGCGTCAGATTCAGTTTATGACCGATCTGGGATCCACGATCCTTTGCTGTACACCGTCTTATGCAGCATATTTAGCAGAGAGTATTCATGAGAAAGGTGTACAGGATCAGATTAAGTTAAAGGCAGGTATCTTTGGTGCAGAGGCGTGGACTGAGGAGATGCGACATGATATTGAGGAAAAACTTGGTATCAAAGCATATGATATCTATGGCCTGACAGAGATTTCCGGACCGGGTGTAGCCTTTGAGTGTTCTGAGCAGAACGGTATGCATGTCAATGAAGATCATTTTATTGCAGAAGTAATCAATCCAAAGACGGGGGAGGTTCTTCCGGATGGAGAAAAAGGTGAGCTTGTATTTACAAGTATCACGAAAGAGGCATTCCCGCTGCTTCGTTACCGCACGAGAGATATTTGTATCTTGAGCCGCAAGAAATGTTCCTGCGGACGTACACATATCAAAATGACAAAACCGTTGGGTCGCAGTGATGATATGTTGATCGTCAAAGGTGTGAATGTATTCCCATCACAGATCGAAACGGTATTGATGAATAAAGGATATGCGGCAAATTATCAGATCATCGTTGATCGTGTCAATAACAGTGATACGATCGAGGTACAGGTGGAGATGACGCCGGAGATGTTCTCAGACAGCATGAGCGAAGTTACGGCAAAGGAGAAGGAATTGGTAACTGCATTGAAAGCAATGCTTGGTATTTATGCGAAAGTAACTCTTGTAAATCCGAAAACAATTACAAGAAGTGAAGGTAAGGCGTTACGCGTTATTGATAAGAGAAATTTGTATAAATAATGTAAAAATGAATGGGGGTGTCCACTATGATGGTTAAGCAGATTTCTGTATTTTTGGAAAACAAGCCGGGTAAATTAAAAGAGCTGACCGATGTACTTCGTGAAAATAATATTAATATGCGTGCATTATCGGTTGCGGATGCGCAGGACTTTGGTATCGTTCGATTGATCGTTGATGATGTCTACAATGCATCCACAGTGATAAAAGATGCAGGTTATGTATCTTCTACGAAGGATGTTATGGCGATTGAGTTGTCGGATCAGCCGGGAAGTCTGGCAAATGTGTTAGATATTTTTGGCGAGAATGGGATCAATGTTGAATATATGTATGCTTTTAACACGCATACATCCGGTAAGGCGCATTTGATCTTCCGTGTTACCGATATTAAGAAAGGTGCAGAAGTGCTGAAAGCGAGCGATGTTCGTCTGATCAGTCAGGAAGACTTAGCGAAACTGTAAAGAAATGTTACGTGCAACATAAAGAATGGCTGTCCTGCAGTTTGATCCGCAGGACAGCCGTTTCTTTACTTTTTTATAGGAAACTGCTCACAATGTGGTGTTATACCACCAAGAATTGCTTTAGCAATTCTTGCAAAGCAAAGCGCTGGCTTTGCTTTTTTATAAGTTATGGCATAAATAGTTGTTTATTCGTATAAGGAAATTCCAAATCTAACTTTGCGGTAGATCTTAAAAATAATGACAGCGATCAAGCCGATCACCGTGCCGCCAGTTAAAACAATTCCAAAAATACTTCCAATAATAATTAAAATCCACAATGGTATACTCATAATAATCCTCCATAAATCTAAAAATAAGAACGCTAGACTTTTTATTACGCTACTCGCTATCGTGGATTAAAGTGGCTTTTTACCATCCTGCCGCTGTATATAACGCAGAATTGTCCTGCAGCTAAAGGTAATATTGCCAATGCAGGTACAGTCTGCCATTTCCGAAATATAGGAAATCTTTGAATCTAAAATATGTACCAAGGACAAGAATACTCGTACTTTTGCATTGCTTCTGCGACCGTCTCTTACACCACGCAGACTGGAGGCGTCGCGTGATTGTATGCCGAGCAGATCTTCTGTGCAAAAATCAGCATTTCGTAGGATATTTGCCGAGGCATGCAGTATCGTATCCTGATCTGAAAAAACAACTTTGTGATTGGCGAATGTGAACTGAGATGCAGCTTGATGCAGTTCGGGAACATCAAGAAAAATACCGTTGAGGATAAACACCAAAACGAGGAACAGACTGATCCAACGCCTATGCTGCTTCTTCATGTTCTTCGCCTCACTTTCCGTTTTTAATCTTTGATCCCAAATGTGCATAATTCAGTATATGAGAAGATGGAATCCCTGACTATTTTAACACTAAATAATTATGTTGTCGACATGGAGTTCTCGGTTGAGATTTAACCTGAAAAAGATTTGTCAAGACATATTTTAAAATTTTTCATAAAAAAATATAGTCGAATTTTTACATGAAATAGTCGAATTTTTACATGGACATTGAAATTCGCAATGGATTTGTTAAAGTGAAAATGTAACTTTGAGATGCACATTGTCCAGATGGAGGACACACATGATAACCAAACTTGTGGATCGGATGATAGGTCAGGAAATTTTGGAAAGCGAGAAACGTGATGAATATATTTATGCTTTGACAATACGAGCAGAGCAAGTCATTACGTATACCTTGCTAGCGATGGTATGTTTATGGACGCATAACATACTGGAGGGATTAATATACGCTGTTGCTTTTAAAGGGATACGGCAGTACTCTGGCGGATATCATGCGAAAACTTTGCTTGGTTGTTTGGTGGGAACGATTGCGATGCTATTGGCAGTAGTCAGATGGATAGCGCCTTTTCTTCAAACACACCGGATTGTAATGATTTTTCTAGTGATAATCAGCATTTGTGTATTGTTTATATTTTCACCGGTTAATCATCCCAATCTCAATCTGTCAAAGGAAGAGATGTCTGATTGTCGAAAAGGTGTTTATGTAGCAATATTGACAGAAGTATTGATTGCAAGCTGTCTGTATCTATTGTCAGGGATTCTGCACATATTTATTGCATCGGCAATTATCCTATGTGCGCTGACGGTAATCTTGGCCAAATTACTTCGTCAGGAAATAATGTGAAACATTATGGAACAATGTGCTTATAGTATTAACAAATGGAGGATTATTATGGAAAAGAAAGAGAACCCAGTAATGAAGTTGACCGGTAAGATTGTAAAACGAGATGTGAGAGTCATTGAACAGGGATGGCCTCCGATGTGTGTAGGATTTTTACATCAGCCGGCAAGACCACAGTCATTGCAACATAAAGATGTTACAAAGAAGTAAACATCTTTATGCTTGTGACCTGTAGAGTTTCTCTACAAAAATCTGCGGTACTTGAGAACAGAACCTCTGTGCTGCAGATTAAAATTTCACTTGATAATTATAGCATATCAGGTCTGTGTATGCTATGGAAATACGTAATACTGCAGGAAATATAAAGTTTCTGCATGAGAAATGGAGGAAAATATGAGATTCAATAAAACAAAACTGTTAAGTTACGGTATTGTATTGAGTATGACAGCGGTCAGCATGCTGTCAACCAGTCCGATAGCGTCGGCAGCCGGTAACGTTAAGGATGAGGAGTATTCATATGTCAAGGGCTTGGACGAAGATCCATGTTATACGAGATGGAGAGAAAAAAGGAATACATCAAAGGTGTATTGCTATCCGAAAAAATATGCCGCCACGTCCACGATTGTAAAGGGCAGTTATTATAGCATCCCTGCGGATAAGCATATTAATCTGCGCGACTGCAGTTCTTGTGTCAAGATCCCGGTGGGAGTTCACGGTATCATTACCAATTCAGTACGTGAGGATGGCTGTAACCGTGCCCGTCTGTATATCAATTCCGGCAAGGAACAGGCTACCCAGGGAGTGTGGAGTCCGGACAGCACCGCAAATAGTTCTTACGTTGTCTTTAAGTAAGAGAGCAGTTTTTAATTGAGGGGAACTTGAGGGGATGATTCAGGATGGAGGAACGGAATGAAAACAGGAATGAAATGTCTGATCTTACTGTGTATTGGTGCAGCGCTGTGCTATGGGATATATTCGTTTGATCAGGTGAACAGAGAGAATGATCGGCTGAAAGTGACAACATTCAGCGACAGGAAGCCACAGACCATAAACGGAACAGAGTATACGGTACTGAAGAATACGATTTGCGACTATTCCAAGATCAAGGAGCAGTATCCGGTCATTGAACCCATGTTGGATGTTGACGGAGATGTTGCAAAAGGAGAGCCGGGACGTCTGAAAGTGCTTTTGGTAAAGATGCGGATCAAAAACAGTTCAGAGCATATGCAGTATTTGAATCTCGCAGATATCGTTATTAAATCCCCGGCGTATGGCAATGCCCTGTCCACAGAGATGTTTTGTGAGATCAATCACATTGAGTCCTGTATGCTCGCCATTGCACCGGGCGTAGAGGTGCCGGTAACGCTGCCGTATGAACTGTATGAAATATCGTTTTCCGATGCTCATTTTCGTGATCTGCAGAAGCTGCCGTTTTCTATCGTACTGACATCGTATCCGGACATCCGTGAGATCAGTCTTTCGAACATTACATATAAGGCAGGTACTTCCTCTAAATCTGCACAAAAACAACAGAAAGCAAAGAAAAAGGATACACCGGAGGGTTCCATCCTTGACATGGATCAGGAGTGCATTTATGAGGAAGTGGGATATCGGATCGAAGAGGTTGCGTATACCACAAATGTTAAACGCTATAAAGAGTATAAACGAAAAGGTCTGTATTATCCGGAGTTGGTGGATTCGAAGGGAAACGTGCGGAACGATGATCCGACCGCAAAAGGAGGTACATGGTATATGATGTTTATCAAGTGCAGGATCAAAAACTATTCTGATACGGCAAAACGGATCCGTGCTTCCGTACCGGCGACGGGACATTATATGAAAGATGGCAGGTATGCATATAAAGGGGATAATACATATTTTACCTGTAGTAAAAGGACGGAGTTTGATCCGGATGTCATTCAGCTCAATCCGGGAGAAGAGGTAACGTGTGTTACCGGAAAACAGATGTATTGCCATAAGAAGTACTGGGACATTGACAAGACGGACTTTTACGTGCGGCTGTGCGGCAGAAGCGATGGTATTTCGGATCCGGATAAGCTGGATCCACGGGCGGGTGTGCTCGGAACGGCAGTCAACATACTGGTAAAAAGTTCGCAGATCAAGAAGAAATAAGGAACAGATAACAGGAAATAATGATAAAGGGGATAAGACAGTATGAATATATCAATCGAACATGTGACAAAGAAGATCAAAGACGCCACCGTACTAAAGGATATCTGTCTGGAAATGAAAGGCGGAACAGTGTATGGCCTTCAAGGCAAGAACGGCTCCGGAAAGACCATGCTGATGCGGGCGATATCCGGACTGATCCGTCCGACAAGCGGACGGATCGTGATCAATGGTGAGCAGCTGCATAAAAATATATCGATTCCGAGAAGTATTGGATTATTGTTAGAAAATCCGTCGCTTCTTCCGGAATATGATGCTTCCCAGAATTTAAAACTTTTGGCAAAGATGCAGGGCGGAGTGCCTGAAGAGGAGATCCGGCAGCTGATCCGTGATGTGGGACTGGAAGATGCCGGACACAAAAAGGTAGAGAAGTATTCTCTCGGCATGAAACAGAGGCTTGGCATAGCTGCAGCAATCCTGGGGAGTCCGGACATCATTCTGTTGGATGAGCCGATCAATGCGATCGACGGAGAAGGTGTGGAAGAGATACGAAGCCTTATTCTGTCCCTGAAGAATGAGAAACGGATCATTATCGTGGCATGTCATGACAAGGAAGAGATGAACCTGCTTGCAGATGAGATCGTGCATCTGCGCGATGGAAGGATCGAGGGACAGGAGAATGGAGGGGCAGCATGAAGTTTGGAAGGATGTTGAAGTACGATCTGCGTTATGGTACCGTCAGACGTTTTGGATATTACCTGCTTCCGCTGCTGCTTGGAGTGGCAGATGCCGTGAGACAGGTGTTGAATTATTATAAAGTGCGTAATCCGGGAACCTTATTGGATCACTGGCTGATCATGACGGCAGGAACACAGCCTTATCAGCCAAATACACTGCATTCATACAATTTTCCGACGATATGGCTGATCATGCAGGCATTTATGCTTCTGGTGGTAAACGGATATACATCCGGGGATCTGGAAGAGCATGGCAGCGTCATGATCGTGAAGAGCCGGTCACGTGCAGGCTGGTGGCTGTCAAAATGTGTCTGGTGTATGTTCAGCACACTGCTTGCCTATGTGATCTACTACATACCGATGTTTCTTATCTTTGCATGGCGCGGTATCCCGATGAAAATGCATCTGACCAAGCGTCTCGTCACCACGTCGGTGGAAGGATTCTTAAACTGGAAGACGGCAGATGTGTGTGCCGTGGTTCTGTTTATTCCGGTTGCTGTGATGATGTTTCTGTGTCTGTTACAGATGCTGTTAGAAGTAGTCTGGTCGCCGGCAGTGGCAATCATACTCTTGTTGGTGATACAGGGAATTTCGGCGTATAAACAGAGTGTTTTCCTGTGGGGCAATTGGGGAATCCCGGTCCGTATGCTGAAGACGCCGATCGGGTATATTGGCAATCTGCGGTGCTCCATAGCAGGGATCATTGTATGCATTGTCATCGGAACAATACTGTTTAAGCGTAGAGATCTGCTGTTTAAAGAATAGAGAGGAAAGAATTATGATCGAAACGGAATTAAGAAGAGCATTTCGTAGTCGTGGGATGTTAGTTGTAGTTTTAGTGGCGGTTATCCTGGCTGCCGGTAACTTATATAGTTCGCTGCAGATGGACAGGCACTTTGCGGAGATACGGAAAATGATGTTGGAACAGCATGATGTGACGTATTATCCGTATATAGCATTTGAAAAATATATCGGAGACAATATGTTCCTACCGTATAACGGGATTTATTATATTTTGTTCCCGATCCTCGCCGTGCTGCCGTTTGGAACAAGCCTGGTACGTGATGAGCAGCTGCATTATACCAGAAACATTCTGGTAAGACAGAGTAAGAGAAGATATTTTTTGGCAAAATACATCGCAGCATATGTCAGTGGTGCCGTTGCAGTGTTATTACCGTTAGCGCTGTCGTTTGCACTGTGTGCGACAAAGTATCCGTGTGCGGAATTGTACCAGAGAGCCCAACGTAGCGTCATAATGGACAGAAATATGTTTTCGCAGTTTTATTATACGGCTCCATGGATCTACATGCTGATCTACTGGTTCGTCAACATGCTGGCGGGGGGGATGCTTGCCGGAACGGCGCTGTTACTTTCCCAGTTTATCCATAAGAGGATGTCAGTGGTATTTATCCCATTTATCGTGTATTCCTATATGGCGTATCTTTTTGGCGGCCAGGCACAGTACGAAAGGTTTTCTTTGAAAAGTGTGATCAACATGTCAGAAGGTGCCATCACGGTGACAGCAGAGTACACAGCGGTCATGTTTGCGAGCGTAACTCTGGTCACTTTTTTGGTCTATTATGTTGTCGGTATCACGAAAGAGAGGATACATTAACATGGCAAAGTATCAGACAAACAAAACAAAGCGGGCTGTATACAACACGCTGCGGTGTATCGGTGTGATGCTGTTTGGACAAAACCGGTTTAAGCAGCCAAAATTTTTGGAAAATGCAGCACAGAAAGACAAATATGAGGTCTGGCTGGGGATGATCGATGAGGGAAAGATCAACGAAGTTGAAAATGAACTTATCGAAGAGACGGAACAGAGGAGGCCGGATATGCATCCGTCTGAGTCTGAGAAAATGGCAATGCTTGAGGTGGCTCTACAGATATATAAGTATATCAACGACAAAGATGATGCTTTTTTGGAGAGGTCTTCCTACAGCAGAGAAGAAGTTGAAGAGGGCATTTTGAGCGTGATGCATATATTACATATAGATACCGATATGATATGCCGTCTGCTTTTGTAAATGCAGGAAGGAAAGATGATGTTTCGAAGGAAAAGTATGAGAGCAAAGGTGCTTCCGCTGGGGGCGATGGGGATCAGAGCATGGCCGGAGCAGAATTTTCTTTTTGAGATCCTGATGTCGATGCAGGAAGGGGAGAAATGGATATACAATCATTTTATACAGCTGCGTGGAACTCACTATATCAATCGTGAATGGAACAAGACGGATTCCAGTGTTACATTTTATCCATATGCTATTCACTATCTTGCACCAAATATGTTTGATCTGTGTCCGTTCATAGATAAATATGTACTGCCACGTTCTTTTGTGTTTGGATTATTTTCAAAATTTCACAGTTTTGTGATCTCGGCAATCGAAGAAGGGTTTTATATCTCTACCTTTTTGGATCAGTTTTTTCGCGATGATATGCACGGAAATCATGGATATCATCATCCTACATTTATTTATGGGTACGATGATGCTGCAAAATGTGTTTATATTACCGATAACTTTGAAAATGGGAAGTATGCCAAAAAACAGATATCGTATGATCAGCTGGATACAGCATTTTCTTTGATCACCGGACAAGAGTGGTGTTATGGAGTGATCTTATATGGTGCGAAGGAAAAGGCGTATGATTTTGTTCCCGGATATGTAAAAGAACAGTTACAGGACTATCTGGAACCAAAGAGAGGTATTTGCTATATGGATCGGACACTCTGTCCGGATCCGTTTCATGATGGAGAAGATTATCTGAATGAAGTCTTTTTCGGAGCACAGTGCTATGATCTGATCGATCGGAGTATGCAGGCGATCCTTGAGTATGATGATGAATACTCTGCGCATGACTGGCGCAGTCTGGTGCAGATGTGTGATCACAAGTATTTAATGAGAAAACGGTATCAATATATGGTGCAGCATGGGTATGCAGCAATGGATGATACGCTGCATGAGGAACTGGAAACTTTGGAGAAAGAAAGCCTGATCGCACAGAATATGTATATCAAATATACCGTGACGGATGATCTGGAGACCATACGCAGACTTCGGGAACGGCTGCAGGCGATGAAACAAAAAGACATTTGTGCGACGAAAACGTTGATTTCTTTGGTGGAGGCCTGATGTGGCTGTAAGAGGTCACATCAGACAAAAACATTGATCAATGCAGATATCTAAGGTTTCATTGGTTCGAACAACGCAGTAACGGATTTACCGTACAGAAAAGAGGATGAATGTGACGAGAGAAGAGTTAGTACAGTATGCAGTAGAATACACGTCATTCTATGCGGAAAAATATGCAGGCGCCAACCTGCAGGATGGAAAGAGCCTTCCGATCCTTATCAAAGAGGAGGCGGCGCATGCGGGAGTATCTATTATTTCCAGGGAATATTACACCAAACTTGGCACGCCGGAGGTGAAAAGTGCATATACTTCCGGGTCGACCGGGATCAGCTTAGAGGCGTTTTCTACCAATGCGGAAAGCGCAGGACAGCTTTTTTCACTCTGGCTGTACCGGCGGAAATATTATGGGATCAATACCGATTCAAAATTTTGTTTTTTCTTTACCCTGAGAGATCATTATGGACAAACAAAGTATGACGAACAGAAGAATTATCTGGGCATTTCCAAAGAACTGCTGCAACGGGAAAAGCTGGATGAGATCTTTGGCAGGATCTATGCTTTTCAACCGAAGTGGCTGTTGTTACAGCCAAGCATTGCCATGATCTTAGCCAGATACATATATGAGACGGGAGCAGAAGTCCCGGGATCGCTGACGTATATCGAGCTGAGTGGTGAAATGGTAACGGATCGACAGCGCAGATTTATTGAAAGTGCGTTTGATGCAGTAACGGCCAGCCAATACGGCTGTAATGAGATTGGATCGATCGCATATGAATGCCCGGAAGGAAATCTGCACGTGATGGATCATAACGTATATGTGGAGATCGAGCCCTTTACGGAACAGGAACGGGCGGCGGGAACCGGTCATGTGATCGTGACAGCACGGCATAATAAGGTGATGCCGTTTATCCGGTATGATACAGGGGATATTGCCGGGTGGAAAGATGTATCCTGTACGTGTGGCTGCCATGGAGCAGTATTAGAACTGACCGGTGCAAGAAAAGATGACATGATCCGTCTGCAGGACGGACAAAGGATATCTGCCAACCTGTTCCGCAGGGTCATCCAGGCGGTAGAGTGCTGCATGGAGGGACGGATCTATCAGTATCAGGTGCGGCAGACGACAGTGGATACGTTTGAGATTTTTATGGCAACAGATGGTGAACCGGAAGAGATCGAGGGATTATTCTGTGAATTTATCCGGGACAGCCTGGTAGGGGAGGCAGCGTTTTTATTTCGATATTATGAGCAGCTTCTCCCGGATGAACTGACCGGCAAGCTGAAGTTTTTTTGGTGCATGATACCGGAGCAGACAGGGGATGTAGAAAGCGCTGCAGGTCAATAATTAGAGGGAGAGAAAGTGATGGATAGAATGACAGATGGCAGTAGTACCGGCACCATGACAGACAATGCGATGATATTGAAAAAATTATCAGAAATCCTGCGTCGATATGTAGAACCGGATCCGGAGACCGGAGATCCTATAGTGATCACGGAAGAAACCGACATTTTCGAAGATCTGGGGGCGGATTCGCTGATGGTGATGCAGATCATTGCTGATGTGGAGGAGTGTTTTGGCATTACGTTTGCTGATGTGGATCTGTTGAGTGAAAATTTCAGCAATACAGGCAGTTTTTGTGAAATGATAGCCAGACAGGTGCGGGAGGGATGACGGATGGGCAGGATGGTCACAATAGAGAATATCATATCGTTGATCCGGACAATACCGATATCCGTACACAAAGGACAGCATGCACTTTTGCTGGCAGATAATTCGGCAGAATCCATTGCGTTGTATGGCTTTTTCCTGAAAAATAATGTCCCGCTGATCCTGCTGAATGCGTCAATGCGGGATGAGCAGGTGCAGGAATATATGGATGAGTACCGGCCACAGTGGTTTATGTATCCGAAGAACCGGAATCTGCCACAATATTCCGGTGGACAGACCGAGTGTTCCGAAAACAGAAAGAGGTATCAATGCTATGAAACTGCCTGTGAGTGGAACGGGTATGTGATCGCAAGCTGGGGCAATGCCGGCTTTGAACTTACTTATCATTGGCTTGAGGATCTGGCGTTACTAATACCAACATCGGGGAGTACCGGCGGGCGAAGACTGGTGATGCTTACGAAAGCAAATCTGGCGGCCAATGCCAAGTCGATCGCCGAGTCTCTGCGTATGGATTGTACAGAGCGGTCAGCTGTGCTTATGCCTGTCTCATACTCTTATGGTCTTTCTGTGGTCAATTCCACGATCTATGCAGGAGGCCGTCTGCTTATCCCGGAAACCGATATTTTTCATAAGGAATGCTGGGACTATCTGGAAGAAAACAGAGTAACCGCTATCAGCGGTGTGCCATATGCATACGAATGGTACCGTAAGCTGCATGTGTTTGACAGGACGTTTGAGGCATTAAGGCTGATGACAACGGCAGGGGGAGCGATGAGCCGCAATATGAAGGAATATCTGCTGCAGGAGGCTGAACGTAGAAATGTGGATCTGGCGGTTATGTATGGGCAGACTGAGGCAACAGCCAGGATCAGCAGCTTTTTTCTTAATGAACATCCGGATAAGATTGATAGTGTCGGTACGGTCATACCCGGAGGAAAACTGACAATCTCACTCGCAGATGAGAACGGATGTGGAGAAATTGTTTATGAGGGAAAGAATGTTTTTCTGGGATATGCACACAGTCTGAACCAATTGTTTATTACAGAGCAGGAATCATATAAATATACGGTGCTTCGCTATACCGGGGATGCAGGGTATATAGATGGGGATGGCTATCTGTATATCACCGGACGTATGAACCGTTATGCGAAGATATGCGGTCAGCGTGTGGGGCTGGATGAACTGCAGACAGAGATTGGAAAAATGTTTGGACAGAAGGTTGCAGCGGTCATGACTGCGGACGGAGAGCGGGAAATGATCGGGATATTTGGAACGAAAGAACCGGATGCAGCATGGGAACGATGTGTGTTGCAACGCTATCCGATCATGCGTGGCAGTGTGAAGTATATTCAGATAGAGGAGCTGCCACGTACGATGAATGGAAAGTTGGATTATAAGAAACTGCAGGAATACATCTGAAATCCTTGATTTTATGTCTTAGGTGATTGACTTTTCCCCACCAAGAAAGGATAATAGAATAGATGCATATGCTTGCTTTTTGGCGATGGGCATACGGCATGGAAAATGGGAAAGGCAGGACGTGAAATATGGGTAATAAATATGATGTGATTATTGTGGGGGCAGGACCGGGAGGCATTTTTTCAGCATATGAGCTGGTGCAAAAAGCACCCAATCTTAAAGTGGCAGTATTTGAGGCAGGTCATGCTTTGGAGAAACGTCACTGTCCGATCGATGGTGATAAGATAAAGAGTTGTATTAATTGTAAGAGCTGCTCCATCATGAGTGGTTTTGGTGGTGCTGGTGCATTTTCCGATGGTAAATATAATATTACGAATGATTTTGGTGGAACTTTATACGAATATGTTGGCAAGCAAAAGGCAACAGAATTAATGAAATATGTGGATGAGATCAATATGCAGTATGGTGGCGAGGGCACGAAAATGTATTCTACAGCAGGAACACATTTTAAGAAGCTTTGTCTCCAAAATAAATTGAACTTATTAGATGCATCCGTACGGCATTTGGGTACAGATATAAATTATGTTGTATTAGAAAATCTCTATGCGTTCTTAAAGGATAAAGTGGATTTCTATTTTGATACGTTAGTAAATCGTGTAGAACGACAGGGCGAGGCATATCGTGTATGTTGTGATGATGCGGATTATGATTGCGCAAAATGTATTATTTCCGTAGGACGCAGTGGAAGCAAATGGATGGAAAAAGTATGTAATGAATTGGATATCAGCACAAAATCCAATCGTGTAGATATTGGTGTGCGCGTGGAACTGCCGGCAGTTATCTTCTCGCATTTAACGGATGAACTTTATGAGAGCAAGATCGTATATCGCACTGAGAAGTTTGAAGATCGTGTGCGCACGTTTTGTATGAACCCTTATGGCATTGTGGTCAATGAAAATACAAATGGCATTGTTACGGTGAATGGACATAGTTATGAAGATGCGGATAAACAGACCGACAATACTAACTTTGCGCTGCTGGTCGCAAAGCATTTTTCAGAGCCGTTCAAGGACAGCAATGGATATGGCGAGAGCATTGCAAGACTGTCGAATATGCTGGGTGGAGGCGTGATCGTACAGCGTTTTGGAGACTTGGTGCGTGGAAGACGAAGCAACGCAAAGCGTATTGCAGAGGGATTGGTAGAGCCGACATTGGCAGCAACGCCGGGTGATTTGAGTTTGGTACTTCCGAAACGCATTCTAGATGGGATTATTGAAATGATCTATGCCTTAGATAAGATTGCACCGGGAACTGCCAATGATGATACACTGTTATACGGTGTTGAGGTGAAGTTTTACAATATGGAAGTCGAATTGGATCACAATCTGGAGACAAAATATAAGGGACTGTATATTATTGGAGATGGAAGTGGAGTGACCCATTCCTTGTCGCATGCATCGGCAAGTGGTGTCTATGTTGCACGTCAGATCGTGGAAGGAACCGGGGTAGATCGATGAAGCTTAAAATAGCAGTATGTGACGATGATCTGCAATGGAGCGAACGGATCCGCCGAAGTATTTCTGAGTATATGTGCCATGTGAATCAACAGTGCGACATTCAGGTGTTTGAAAGTGGAGAGGAGCTTTGCGGTGCATTTCATGGATCTCACTCGTTTGATATTGTTTTTTTGGATGTTGATATGGATGAGATGGATGGAATGGAAACTGCAGAAATGATTCGTTCCAGAAGCGATCAGGTAACGATAGTATTTATTACCGGAGTTGTGGAAGCTGCACCGCGAGGCTATCAATATGGTGCGATGCGCTACATTATGAAGCAGGATATCGAGGAATTGCTGCCGGAATGTTTAGGGAGCTTTTTGAAGCAATATTCCGATATGGATGTGTCTTTCAACATTAAATTTCTTACCGGAGTGGAGAACGTTAATTTATCACAATTGGTTTATGTGGAGAGTAAGGCTCGTAAATTATGTTATGTGTTTGCGGATAAAGTGTTGGAACTGTATGATAATATTACAACGGCACAGAAACAATTGGAGCCATATGGTTTTGTTAGGATTCATCAGAGTTTTTTGGTGAATATGAAGTATATCCAGAAGATCAGTAGTTATCGCGTATATCTTACAACGCACAAAGATTTGCCGGCTACGAAAGCGAGATATCAAGAGGTAAAAGATCAATTCTTTGAGTACATAGAATATGATAGCGAGGGGTAGTGTACTATGGTAGATTACATACAAGGAGTGATATTGGTACTATTTGAAGCGTTAATATGTAGTGCGTTTTTGAGTAGTTTCCTACAACGTAAGCATAGAGAAATTCGTTGGCAGATGCTTGAGGTAGCATCTTTGGCGGGCTTGTATTTGATAAGTGCAGCCACCACATATTATTCAAAATCGCTCCTGATAAGGGGCGGTGGACAGGTGCTTGCAGTGATACTGGTTGCCGTCATATTTTATCAATGTAAGCTGGTTCATGTTTTAGTGTTAGATCTGGCTTTTTATGGTATTATGATTGCGGTTGATGGGGGAGGCATTGTAATCTCTGAGGCATTGTTTCGACGAAACCTATTAGAGAATCCAATGTTTCAGGTGATGATATCATTGCTTTTTAAGATGGTTACTTTGGTGATTGTCGTGATGATCCGTTATATATGGTCACGAAAAAAACATGTTATGGAAATGCAGAGAGTAGAGTGGATAATGTTGTTTCTTTTTCCACTTATGACAGTATGCATCATGATTATTTTGATGACAAGTTATGGAAATGGGACGATGCTTGCCGGTTATGTCGGGATATCTTTAGGGATGATTGTTGTTGACAGTGTGTTGTTTGTGCTGCTTAGTTATATTTCTGACCGCGAGCGGAAATTGCGTTTGCTTCAGCTGCAGCAGACGCGGGCTCAGGAACGCTTAAAAATGTATCAGGAACTAAATGTTACCAATACATATCACAAAAAGATATTGCATGATTACAGTAATCAGCTGCATTGCATTCAGGGGTTGATGGCGAATCAACAATACGAGAAGGCAAAAGAATATGCACAGAAATTGACAAATGACCTTTGTCAAGGCAGTGATTTTATTGATGTCCATAATACGATCGTGAATGTTGTCTTAAATCAAAAGTATCGTTTGGCAACACAGAAAGGCATTAAAATAATATTTGATATCATGGACTTTTCGGAGATTAAATTAGACGATCAGGATGTTGTGATCTTGCTGTCCAATTTGTTGGACAATGCGATAGAGGCGACTGCGAAAGAAACAGCGCACAAGGTGATCAAGATCAAATTATTAAATAAAAATGATACCGTTATCATTAGTATTAGTAATCGAATAAGTAAACCTGTTAAAATCGTTAATGGAATGATTCAGACATCGAAATCTGATAAAGAAAATCATGGTATTGGACTGAATAATATTATGACAATCGTGAAAAAGTATGATGGCGATGCGAGAATGCGATATAAGGATGGATGGTTTTATTATACGGCTATATTATAATGAAAAGACAGAAGGAGGATAATGATGGCAGAAAGCATGAAAGATTTTGAAACGGAGTTAGAACAATCTTTTCAGGTGATCAAAGAAGGTGATGTGCTGGAGGTAGAGGTCATTGGTATTTCAGAGACAGAACTTACCGTCGATCTGAATTACTATACGGAGGGAATCATTCCGCTTGAGGAATGCAGTGATGATCCTGCATTTTCGATAAAAAATGACTGCAATATAGGCGATCGCATTCAGGCGATGGTCATTGATGCGGAGAATGAAAATGGTGTTGTGATCCTGTCCAAAAAGGCGGCGCACAACCTAATGATATGGGATGAATTGGAAGAAGATTATCAAAATCGTACAGTATTTCAGGTTAAGATCACCGATACGACATCCGGTGGAATTATTGGATATGTGAAAGGGGTACGTGCGTTTATTCCAGCTTCCAAGATCGAGCTGAATTACGTAGAAGATACCTCTGGTTATTTGGGGATGACATTGGAGGCAATAATCATTACTGTGGATAAAGAGGCAAAGAGATTGGTCTTGTCGGCGAAAGAAATTCAAAAAGAGCGTAAGGCAAAAGAATATGTCCAAAAAGTTGAACAGCTTACGGTGGGAGATGTAGTGACCGGAACGGTGGACCGCATCGAATCTTATGGTATATTTATTACGATTGGAGAGGATCTGACCGGCTTATGTCATATATCGCAGATTACCAATAAGTTTATTAAGTCACCAAAAGAGATTGTCAAACTGGGCGATACGGTTACTGCGCAGATCATTAAGTTAGAGGGAGACCGCGTTTCGTTGAGCATGAAGGCGCTGACAGAGGACGAAGTCCCAAAGGAAGAAGATGACTATGAGATCCCTAAGGAATTTCAGGCAGATCATGAAGAGGATGCTGATGCCAGTCCGTTTGCAGCACTTTTGAAAGGAATCGAATTGTAACCATAATATGTCAACGAAGAAGGGAAGTGAAACTTGATGAGCATACCACAATATTTTGAGAATACAGCAATGTTGCATGAGAACACGATGCCGGCAAGAGCCTATTATATTCCGGCATCTGTTCGAATGGATCAATTGGTGAAACATAGAGAAGAATCGGATCGTTTTCAATTGTTAAATGGTAAATGGAAGTTCCGGTTCTTTTCTGATATAGGAGATTTTGAGGCGTTGCTGCCGGAAGAAACGAGTTTGACAGACGTGGCTGCCGGTACGGCTTGGGGTCGTGTCGGGGATCTATTTGAGGAAGGTGGACAGATCGATGTGCCGGGAATGTGGCAGATGGCAGGATTTGACAGACATCAGTATACAAACGTCCGTTACCCGTTCCCTTTTGATCCACCCTATGTACCACAGGAGAATCCATGCGGTTTGTACGAGCATACATTTGAGTATGAGGTGGATCAGAATGCGTCCGAAGTTTTTCTTAACTTTGAAGGGGTAGATAGCTGCTTTTATGTATGGCTGAATGGTGCTTATGTTGGATACAGCCAAGTATCGCATTCTACAAGTGAATTTGATGTGACGTCCTATGTGAAGTCTGGTGAAAACACAATGCGAGTGCTTGTATTAAAGTGGTGTGACGGTTCTTATTTGGAGGACCAGGATAAATTTCGGATGAGTGGCATTTTTCGAGATGTATATTTGTTGAAACGTCCACAGCGGCATATATGGGATTACCGCATTACTACCCACGTAGAAGGAGCCGCAGCGGCGGTAGATGTGCATTGTTTGTTGGCAGGCGGGGATCTTCCGATATATGCACGTATTGAAAATGCGGAAGGTCAGGTCGTCGCAGAGGGAAGCTTGCGTTCGTCAGCCAATAAAGGACAAAAATCAGGTTTGGCAGAAAGCGGTAAAGAGCAGGAAATGTCATTGGATAATCTGGCGATGCCGTATAAAGCACAAGTGCAGTTTTGCATTGAGAATCCGGTGTTTTGGAATACAGAGAATCCGTATCTTTACACGTTGATCTTGGAGACAGAGCAGGAGACGATCGTCGATCGGATCGGTATCCGCACGATAGAAATACGTGATTGTGTGATTTATTTGAACGGACAAAACATTAAGTTTCGTGGTGTGAATCGCCATGATTCTGACCCGGAGACGGGTTATGTGATCGGATTGGAACAGATGGAACGGGATCTGATATTAATGAAGCAGCACAACGTGAATGCGATTCGAACCAGTCATTATCCAAACGCACCAATGTTTTATCAATTGTGTGATGAGTATGGATTTATGGTGATCGATGAGGCAGATATTGAAGCGCATGGACCATTTTTGCTGTACCGAAAAGTGGACAATGAATTTCAGCGGAACGGACGTTGGAGTGAAAAAATTGCGGATGATCCGATGTGGGAGCAGGCAATCGCAGATCGTGTCCGTCTTTTGGTGCATCGAGACGTGAATCGTCCTTGTGTTGTAATTTGGTCTATGGGAAATGAAAGTGCCTATGGATGTAACTTTGAGAAAGCATTGGCATGGACGAAGTCCTTTGATGACAGCCGATTGACGCAGTATGAGAGTGCAAGATATCGTAATTATCATAAAACATACGATTATTCTAATCTGGATCTTTATAGCCGGATGTACCCGTCTCTGGAAGAAATAAAGCAGTATCTCGAACAAGATGGCAGTAAACCGTATTTGCTGGTCGAATATTCGCACAGCATGGGAAATGGACCGGGAGATTTCGAGGATTATTTCCAGATGATTCAGGATAATGATCTCATGTGTGGAGGTTTTGTGTGGGAATGGTGTGACCATGCGGTACGCCATGACGGAAATAGATATTATTACGGAGGAGATCACGGGGAGACGATCCACGATGACAATTTCTGTGTCGATGGGTTAGTTTATCCGGATCGCACACCGCATACGGGATTGCTGGAATATAAAAATGTATATCGACCGGTTCGTGTTGTGTCCTGTAATACGGACAGTGGAGAGTTGATCCTGCATAATTATCTGGATTTTGATGATCTGCGGGATATGCTTACCATTCGATATGAGATGACTTGCGATGGAGAGCTGATCCGGTCTGGGGAGTTGGAACCGGTATCGGTGCAGTCGCATTGCGATGGTAGAGTTTGTCTGCCGGAAGATTGTACTACATCAGCGAGTGGTGCGATTCCGACACAGGGTAAGGTTTATATTAAGTTGATCTATCAGCTCAATAAAGAACTGCCGCTATTGCACAAAGGGCATGTGATGGGCTTTGATGAGATTGCGGTAAATAACGCAGAACCGGTGAATCAGTATGTCAAACGGCTTCTTTCTGGTCCGCAAAGTGGGACAGGAAAATCTGTTGGTGAGAGCGGCTTAGACAGTTCGAAAAAAGGGATAGGAAAATCTGTTGGTGAGAGCGGCTTGGGCAGTCCGCAAAATGGGACAGGAAAATCTGTTGGTGAGAGCGGCTTAGGCAGTCCGCAAAATGGGACAGGAAATATATGCGTAGCTGAGAATGCGAGGGAGCTTGTTTTGTCTGCTAGCGTCTTTCGGTTTGTTTATGACAAGAGAACAGGAATGTTTTCTTCCCTGCAGTATAACGGCAAGGAGTACTTAAATCGACCTATGGAAGTAACGATTTGGCGCGCACCGACTGACAACGACCGAACGATACAGCATCGTTGGAAAGCGGCACATTATCATGAAACTTATACAAGGGCGTATGAAACTCGTGTCGAGCAACAGGAACATTTAATTTGCCTTAAGAGTCATGTGGCACTGCTGGCTCCGACCGTACAGCGGATCTTGGACATGCAGATAGAGTGGCAGATCGATGAGGCCGGAGGCATTGCGGTACATTTTGCTGTTCAAAAAGATCCGGATTTCTTAGAGCTTCCACGGTTCGGCGTACGGCTCTGTTTGGATCATGCGCTGGAACAAGTAGTATACAGCGGTATGGGACCTCAGGAAAGTTATCGCGACAAGCATCGGGGCAGCAGTCATGGGCGTTATGAAAGCACAGTTACAGCGATGCATGAGGATTATATTTTCCCGCAGGAAAATGGCAGCCATTATGACTGTGACTATGTAGAAGTTCGCTATGGGCAAGCATTACCGGGATTGGTGGTGGCGTCCGCTACACCGTTTTCTTTTAATGTATCGCATTATTCAGCAGAAGAGCTTACGCGAGCGGCACACAATTATGAGTTGCAGGATAGTGGCAGTACCATATTGTGTATTGATTATGCGCAGAATGGAATTGGTTCAAATAGTTGTGGTCCGGAGGTGTTACCACAGTATCGTTTTGAGGAGACGGAATTTACGTTTTCCTTTAAGCTGCTACCTCTGACTGCGGACAAACCGCACAAAAGACGAGTGCGGTATAAGGGGAAATATCCTAAAAAGTTTGAGGAGAAATATAAAGAGCTGCAGCCGGAAAAATACGGGGATATGGTACAACACGTGATAGATAAAGGAAATACTCCGGCGGGAATGCACATTTCTATCATGGTGGAGGAGATCCTTCAGTTCCTCGATATTAAGCCGGGACAGATTGGTTTCGATGCAACGTTAGGGTATGGGGGACATACCAGAGCTATGTTAGAGCGTTTGCAGGGGCAGGGACATATGTATGCGACAGATGTAGACCCGGAAGAATCTGCTAAGACCCGAAAGCGATTGGAAGATCTTGGATTTGGAGAAGATCTGCTTACGATCAAGCTGCAAAATTTTTGCACAATTGATGAGATCGCAGAGGAAGTCGGTGGGTTTGATTTTATTTTGGCAGATCTGGGAGTGTCTTCTATGCAAATCGACAACCCTAAAAGAGGCTTTTCCTTTAAGGTGGATGGACCACTTGATCTGCGGTTAAATCAGCAGAAAGGGATTAGCGCAGCAGAACGTTTGGAGACAATTGGCCGGGATGAACTTGCCGGGATGCTGTACGAAAATTCGGACGAGCCGTATTGTGATGAAATCGCAAAGGCAATCACCGATGTTGTCCGAAAAGGCGGACACATAGACACAACGACAAAGCTGCGTGCATTGATCGAGGAGACGCTGCAGTTTATTCCGGAGAAGGAGCGCAAAGAAACGGTCAAAAAAACTTGTCAGCGAGTTTTTCAGGCACTTCGTATTGATGTCAATAATGAATTCGAAGTGCTGTACGAATTTATGGACAAGCTTCCGGGAGCATTGAAACCGGGTGGACGTGCAGCAATCTTAACATTTCATTCCGGTGAGGACAAGCTTGTTAAGAAAGCCTTGAAACAGGGATATAAAGCAGGAATTTATGCAAAGTATGCACGGGATGTGATCCGTCCAACGGCACAGGAATGTACGAGAAATCCGCGGGCACGGTCAACCAAGATGCGCTGGGCGGTGAAGGCAGATCACTTACTCCAGTGAAGAAATGTCAACAGAAATCAATAAGGTAATGCAAAGCGTGGAGGTTCTGCAGAACACGATGAATGAATTTCAGGTGTAGGGTGAATTGCATTATGTTATAAAGGAAGGATGGTATATTGCTATGTTACATCAAATGTTTAAGAGTGTGATTGATCAAGATCGTGCAGCAGTAGTAATCTGCGATACAGAGCATACGATCGTGTATATGAATCCGGCAGCAGTGCAGAATTATGCAAATCGTGGTGGAGCGGAACTGGTTGGAAAGAGTCTGCTTGCCTGCCACAACGAGCGATCAAATGAAATGATCCGTAAAATAGTATCTTGGTTTGCGGACAGCAAAGAACACAATATGATCCATACATTTTACAATGAAAAGCAAAATAAAGACGTGTATATGGTGGCATTGCGGGATGAGGACGGAGAGTTGCTCGGCTATTATGAAAAGCATGAATTTCGTAATAAAGAAACAGTGAAAATGTATGATTTTGAGCAGTCGTTAGTGTGAAAACCTGTCTTTCATTTATAGGGTACAAGCAAACCTGTCTTTAATTTATTATAGGGTATAGGAAGGGCATCTCTGAAAGAGATGCCCAATATTAATAACTCAAACTTTGTACTTCAAAAATAATCATGTCGTCGCATATTGCTGACATAATAAGCAATATGCGACCTGACAGAAACTTTGGATGCGGATCTGATTCATGCAGAAGGAGATGTTCTTGGAAATGCGTATGAGTATTTGATCGGTCAGTTTGCATCCGAAACGGGTAAAAAAGCGGGAGAATTTTATACACCACATGGTCCGGCTCAGATTTTATGTAGAATTGCAATGAACGGTCAGGAAGACAAAGTGGTCGGCTGCGGAAGGTTTCAAGCAGGACGAACGTTTCATGGATTATTTTTGCACCACAGAGCACTATCATGTTAAGGCTGGAAAGGTATTGCAGGGCTTTATACCAATTTGGATTGGGAAGTTTTACGCATATTATCAGTGGTTTTACGGCATCCCCAGCGTGAAGGTCGTTGAAAGGGTACCGGTGGAATTTTTAAAAAAGGCATATTTCGGGCTTCATGATCTAGAACTAGAATTGGCGGTCAATAAAGTTGGGGGAATACAATGAATTCCCCCGATTTTTTCTTTGATTTGATTCAATACTGACTAATATCCGCCACATTTTGTTACGAATATCATCAATAGTTCCGTTGCTTTTAGAGAATGATGTCTTGTTGAGATTGTCATTCAAAGACAAGGAAAATTATTGTAGATGATCAAGAATCCGCTGTACCTCGTCTTCGGAGAGCAATAATTTTTCAGCAATCTCCGGCACAGTTAGATGGAAATCATGTGCAAGAAGCTCAATCTTGCCCTCGATTTTGCCTTCGCGTCGGCCTTCGATCTTGCCCTCGCGTCGACCTTCAATCTTGCCTTCGTGTCTGCCCTCGAGCCAGCCTTCTTCTTTGCCTTCTTGAAAACGTTCTTGGTATTCCTGTTGCAATGTCATATAATCACGCCTCCAATCTTCGTTTTGGCGAACGGACTGCACAGCATTCTCAAGCTCTCTTGTGAATGTATCAGATGCACCCTTGCCCTCGATATAGTCTAATATCCGTTTCATTTCGGGACTGACATCATCAATAGTCCCTTTTGTGTTTAAGACTATCTTAACGGCATCATCATTCAAAGTCAATGAAGTATTTTCTTGGCAGGTATTGCAAAATGTATAAATGTGTCGTCCTTCGCCAAATGGATCAAATGTACAGATAAATATAACATAGCTTTTTTTCAGATTGCAGTAACTTTCGCCTTTGTTTAATATGTTTAAATCGATCATTCCTTGATAATATCGCATGCGTTTTGGTAAATCCTTCTTGTGAGTAGTCTGCATTTCTAAATTGAAAACGGTATTTTGATCATCCTCGACATAGACATCCAGACGAACCCCTTTTGCGTTAGCAGACAGATCAATGGCTTTTTGGGATTCCGGGTATACAACTTTGCGAATTTTAATTTTGAGAATAGCTTCCAAGAATGGTTTTACGTATTTAGGATTGCGCATGACCATGCCAAACATGAAATCATCTTTAAGTTCCAGTTCATCATAGTTTTTTGCTTTTCTTGGCATTATATCAACCTCCTTATGCTTTTTGATAAAACTACATCTAATGTTTCGTAAGTGATAGCATACCAGTTGTCGGCAGACAATACCATTGGCATGTTGCATAAATATATAATATTAAATTATACATATATGAAAAAATTTTATAAAGAAAAGTCATAATTATACAGAGTGCATAATTCAC
>OGNT01000198.1_pt1 | contig 28220 bp, 30 predicted proteins | sample 1573521 | NCBI WGS metagenome assembly OGNT01 (sample SAMEA2581922, study PRJEB24529) | metagenome | biome: Human gut stool | place: China | collected 2011
CTGTAGATAAAGATATGTACTATCAGTTTGAAAAAAGAACTTGGGATGCTCACAACCGATATTTCCCAATTCCTCAGAATGATTTGAATATCAACAAGAATCTGAAACAAAACGAAGGATACAATTAATAGACACACTTAGGTCAAATTGTTAGGTTTTATGCTTACATTAGAGGGGGATGTCATTTGTCAGTGGCATCCCCTTATCTTACATACTAGATGTAACTATATTAGCAACATGATTACGGAATATGGTATAGAGGCAAAGTCTAATTCTGAAATTATATCAGAATCGGGAGGACGATTCAAGCAATATCGTCTGTTCAGCAATCTCACTCAGAAAGAGGTGGCTGTGAGTATTTTCACGATTCTGCTTTATCTTGAATTTCTAAAATTCGTTATTTAGATGTGTGCAGAGTAGTTTCCTTCCGCATAAAAGAACGATAAAAACTCTTAAAAGTTATAATATATCTTTCTGAATATAAGAATTTATGGCTATCTTTGCATGGTAAATATTTATATAATATGAAGAAGATTTTCTTAGGATTGGCAGCTGCACTGATGTTGACTGCCTGCAACGAGAACAGACAGCCGGAGGCAATGACCAGCGTTGACTCTGCAAGTGTGGTAACCGATTTGATGATGAGTCGCAGAAGCATCCGTGCTTACAAGGATTCCGCTATCAGCCGTGATACCCTGAACGAGATTCTGAAATGCGGCATCCATGCGCCAAACGGTCAGAACCTGCAGTCGTACGAAATCAGAGTGATAGATTCTCCTGCACTCATCGATTCGATAACCCAAGCCGTGGTAAAGGATAATCCTAAGATAGCAGAGCGCAAGGGCTTCAAGAACATCTTCGTGAATGCTCCATGCGTGGTTTGCATCGCCTACGATACTACTTATGATATGGCACAGATTGATTGCGGTTTGCTTGGCGAGAACATCATTCTTGCAGCATGGGCAAAGGGCATCGGTTCCTGCTGCCTGGGCAGTTCTGCCCGTTGGATATTGGATTCGCCATCTGCCAAGCCTTACCTCGATCGCATGGCATTCTCCAAGGGTTACAAACTGCTCTACTGCATCGCCCTGGGTTATCCTGATGAATCGCCGGAGGCAAAGCCAAGACGCCAGGATATGATCAAGTTCATGGATTAAGACAGATGAAGGTTGATGTCCTGTTTCAGGACATCAACGTTTGAAGATAGATATGCATCTTTTTGAAACATTATCCTGTACTCCATTTCAGTATGGCTATGGGCAAACACATGGAGAAGGAGCAACTGGAAAGATACTTGCTCTATATCATCGGCTTGAATGAAAAGAAGTTTGGTATAGAAAATGATGCTGTTTATCATCTTCTCGCTTTTGACTGGCTATGTGGTAGATGTAGAAGTGCACACTCCCAATGGAAGGGTAGATATCGTGCTGTTGACCGACATCCGTCTCTATATCATAGAGCTGAAGCTGAACAGGGATGCCCAGACGGCTTTGCTGCAAATCAACCTCAAGAACTATGCCCAGCGCTTTGCGCTTTGCGGGAAACCTATAGTGAAAGTAGGTGTCAACTTTGATTCTACCCAGGGAAATATTGAGGATTGGATAATTGAAGAGGAATGACCAGGCTAGTTAGCCTCTTTTTACAAGAGGCTAATTACTATGGGTATGTCAAGTGAACTGTGTCATACACAAACTCTGTATTTTGTTCAATCCATTTTAGGTTGAATCGATAGTGCATTCTACTGCTTAATATGTGTATCATGCCGTCTGGTGATTGTGTTCCAGCCAGATAGCCACGAGGTTCTGCATGTGTAGCATCCATATCAAAGAAGCCTGTCCATGCGCCACCATCAAGATGGCGTTCCTTGCCGTCATTTACCAGGCGTTTCACGGGCCATGTCTTACCATCGTCATAAGATATGGCGGCATACATTCCGTATCCTTTGTATGTCTTACCGCTGCTATCCTCAAATAGCATTCCACGTTCAGCTGCTGGTGTACGCTGAGGGTGGTCGGTAAATGAAACCAGCAGCAATGGTCCTTCACGTAATCGCATCAGCACCAGTCTCTGACCTCCATCTATGGGTGGAAATTCTGAGGCTGAATAGTTCCATGTTTTGCCGTTATCGTAGGATACCGACATCGGCATGTGTTTCTTGCCATCTTTGCCTATAATGCTGTTGCCGCGTCCAAGTGCCATAAGAGAACCATCGCGACGTATGACCAGTCCGGCATGGATGCCGGCAATAGTAGAGCCTTTTCCTCCTTCTGTAAAATCAGGCAATGGCTTGCCATCCCACGGGTCGTACCAAGTCTTTCCACCATCTTTTGATATATGTATCGAGGCTCCGTCATTACCGCCAGGACCTGCATCGCACAACTGGTAAATCCATCCGCGACTATTGCTGATTGTGCCCGAAATAATCTGGTGGCGCCTGGTGTGTTCCGGTTCTATGATGTGCGGGCGGCTCCATGACATTCCTCCATCATTACTCTCACGCAGAATCAATGCCAGATTCTGCCAATCGCCTGCTGCTTCTACGCCATTGAAATGAAACAGATGTCCTTTACCGTCATTGAATAGTGATGTGCCTGTCACATTCCGGTCGGGTACTGAGAAAAATAGCTCTGCTGGTGTCCATCTTTCCGCACCCTTTTTCAGTCTTGATGATAATACCACCATTCCACGTCCATTTTCTACATTGGCAGAAAACCATGCAGCAAGTAGGTCACCATTGTCGCACCAGGTAATAGATGGTTGATGATTGTGAAGATAAAACGGTACGGTGTTCAATGTTGGCTTCACGACAAAAGGAATCGGTTCAAGAAATATGGGGGTGTTCATATCCTGGGTAGCCTTCTGTAGGGGATAGTCGGACTGAACCACTCTAAAACCTGTCAGGCTCTGACGGTCTTCTGGTATCATGCCCATACGGTTGGCACTGCGCAGATATTCTACTGGAGTATGATGACTTCCTCCACGGGTTACCCTGTACAATCCATCTGAAGGACCTACGGGGTCTGTCTGTTCTGCAGCATCATAAGGTCCATACCAGTCGCTGCACCATTCTTCTACATTTCCGTGCATGTCGTACAATCCGAAAGCATTTGGAGCAGTCTGGCCCACAAGGAGGGATACAGGCTTGTAATCGCGTGCCACTACCTGGTTGCGACACATAGAGGCAGGTAATCCATCTCCTGTATAATATAAGGTGTATGTACCAGCTCTACAGGCATATTCCCATTCAGCCTCTGTTGGTAGGCGGTATGCTTTACCTTCTTTTTTTGAAAGCCATTTGCAGAAGTCAACAGCATCCTGATAGCTTATATTAACCACTGCATCATCGTCATTCCTTGATACGTTATTCTTGCCACGTAACTTATGATGTTCAGGTCGAAACAACTCATATTGTGCATTAGTAATCTCAGTACGTCCCATCTTGAAAGGGTGGGTGATATGGACCTTATGCACGGGAGATTCGTCAAAGTTTTCACCGTCTCCATTACTTCCCATATAGAAGCTTCCTGCCGGTATCTCCACAAGAGGAATGATATCGGTATTCTGTCCCTGAGTTTTATCACAAAAGATGAATCCTCCAGCCAGGGTAATCAGTATTTTTGTTTTTAAACTTACCATAAATATTTATATTCTAATTATAGTGAGATGACTATTGTTTTGTTGTTTTATGCCATATTGGTTGCAAAGATAGTTATTTATAGTGAAACTTGTTTCTGTATTTAGGATTTTTTTAGTGTAAGGTGTAACTTTGGTGGTCATCAGGTTGCAGCGCAATTACCTGGTCTGCGTCCTTCGCCTGAACCCCGTCAATTTTTTGAGTCTTATATCCTACATAGTTGATATATAGTGTATATGCCTTTTCTTTATCCAATCCATCGATCTGGAAGTTTCCGTCGATGTTGGTGATAGCCTTCACGTTGGTTCCATCCACAGTGATGACTGCACCGATGAGTGTCTCTTTCGATTTCTGGTCGATTACGACATCCTTAATCTGTTGCGTTCACGTTGGCAAGCGAAAGAATATAACGAAGCAGGATTTGATGCTTTTTGCACAAAGACAGGATATCAGAAATGCTTCTAATATCATAGAAAAAGTGGAAGACGTGGTGATGAACTTCAAGTCTTATGCAGAGAAAGTGGAAATCGATGAGCACTGGATACGCAAAATAGAACGGGTTTTGGAAGAAATCCGTAAGTAAGCGATTTCATCAGGCAATATTTTTAGCCCCCTTACTCCTTTATCTCTTTCATATTTGCAGGATTATAGGGAGTCAACTGCTGCATCTCCTGCTCTGTTGCTTCAGGCAAGGAAGGTATCTTGTTTCTGATGCAGAAATCGGTAATGGCGGCAGCTGATTCTTTGGGAGTAGAAGAATCCGGTTTGATGGATTGCTTCTTTTCTACATACTCCTTTTCCGTGATATATAGCTCGGTAATCACATGGATGAGTTGCTGTTGCTTGTCTTTCTTGTGAGAGAAAAGATAGCTGTTGTCAGATTTCTGGAAGAGCAGGTCCTTGAAGGAATAGTAATCTTCAGGACTTATCTGATAGGTTTCCACCACATGGTCGTAGATATCTGTCTGGGTATAACCGAAAAGCTGGTGCGTCAGATTCTTGTAGGTAGGAAGCTGGTTGATTTCTATCTGACAGATGTTCCGGCTGCTGTCCGTTTGGATACTGCCTATTGTCTGCTGATTGAGCAGGACGAGTTGAGAGCCCAGTGAATCTTTCAGCTGATATTTCTTTCGATATTGCTCAATAAGTGTCTTCTCTTCCGGCCAAGGTCGGAAGGTTCCTTTGTCGCTGACCATGAATGCTCGCTTTTTGTCTTCGGAAACGAGTCGGCTGTTGTGAAGATTTCTTTTGGAATAGGCATTGAGATCCGTCTTTCCATTCTTCAGGTTGATGTAATACTCCACGATGCCGTCGTTGAAGTATTTCATTACAGAGTCGTTGGTCTGATAACTGCGATAATATCCCTTAAGTCTGATGAAGTGAGGACGATTCCCTGTTACGTTCACATCCTCCAGTTTCTGTATTTTTGTGATATGTCCAGGCATCTTCTCTTCCTTGTTCTGTGCCATGAGACTGGTAGGAAGGAAGAGGAGAAACACAAACAGATATTTCATATAATGATGTTGTTTCATATTGATGATGCTTTAAAGAATACTTAATGATGTGCAAAAGTAAGAATAATCAGTTAGATGCGCAAAGAAAATCTGTTATTATTAGGTTAAAACCGTAAGTAAGTAAACGATTTCATATAAATATAATATAGAAAAGGGTGGTTATTGCTTTTCTTTTTGTATCTTTGCAACCGTTTGGCAATTGTGAGTACCAAATCATACATAAAGGAAAAAAGAATATCTAATAATAAATAAGAAGTAATGACTACACTTACAATTTCTATTATTGTCGTTTTCGTGCTCGGCTATGCACTCATAGCTACCGAAAGCTTGACTAAGGTTAACAAGGCTGCGATAGCCCTGTTGATGTTGGTAGGTTGTTGGACTCTCTACATGGTGGATCCAATGCAGTATCTTCAGTTGATGCACCCTGATTATACAGGCGGCGCTGCTGGAATGGTGGAGAAGGTGACCGGAATCATCCAGGAACATCTGGGCGATACCGCCACAACACTCTTCTTCCTGATGGGTGCAATGACCATCGTGGAAATCGTTGACCAGAACGGCGGATTCAACTGGGTTCGCAAGGTGATGAAGACTAAGTCGAAGCGTGCGCTCCTCTGGCGTATCGCAATCCTTACCTTCTTCCTCTCTGCCATCCTCGACAATCTGACCACCAGTATCGTGATGATCATGATTCTCCGAAAGCTCGTCACCGACCATAAGGATCGCATGGTTTATGCATCCCTCGTCATCATCGCAGCCAATTCGGGTGGTGCCTTCTCACCAATCGGCGACGTTACCACCATCATGCTCTGGAACAAGGGACTGATTACTGCAGCCGGCGTTATCGCCGAAATCTTCATCCCGTCTGTGGTTTCCATGGTGATACCTGCCCTCATCCTTCAGACCATGTTGAAGGGCGAACTCGTGATGCCTGAGGTTTCTGACCAGCAGAATGCATCGGTCAGCGATTTCACCGAAGGTCAGCGCAAGGCAGTGTTCTGGTTGGGAGTAGGCGGTTTGATCTTCGTTCCTATCTTCAAGAGTATCACCCACTTGCCTCCATTCGTAGGAATCCTCCTGGTATTGGGTGTTCTCTGGACAGCTACTGAAGTTTTCTATCGCGGTTTGCATCGTGGAGCTGATGCCGAGGGCACTCAGAAGCGAGTAACCAAGTTGCTTTCTCGTGTTGATATGAGTACCATCCTCTTCTTCCTCGGTATCCTGATGGCTGTATCTTGCTTGGCTGAGATTGGCGTATTGACTGCTTTGGGTCAGGGCTTGAACGTCGTATTCGATGGCAACCACTACCTGGTTACTGGTATCATCGGTGTGCTTTCAAGTATTGTTGACAATGTGCCTCTGGTAGCTGGCTGTATGGGAATGTATCCTGTGGCAGCCGCTGGCGATATGGCTGTGGATGGTGTCTTCTGGCAGTTGCTGGCCTACTGTGCCGGTGTTGGTGGTTCAATGCTGATTATCGGTAGTGCCGCTGGTGTGGTAGTAATGGGCTTAGAGAAGATTACCTTCGGCTGGTATATGAAGCACATCTCCTGGATTGCTTTCGTAGGTTACATCGCAGGTATCGTTTGCTACTGGTTCATCCGCACCTTCCTTTATGTTATCTAAAGGATAATACTTTTCTCTTACGTGAAAAAGTTTTTTTTGAAGAAAAAGTCTCAAAGTCTCATTTTCTATTGAAAATATCGACTTAAAGACTTGATAGATAATAAGATAAAGAGAATGAGACTTCTCGGTTTTGGTGCCGAGAAGTCTCATTAAAGTCTCATAGAAGTATCATTATTTCACTTTTTCTTTACGAGATACTTCATTCCATCTGCAAATCTCTTGTGTTTCAACTCACTCATATTCGCCAGTTTTCTGCCGAATCCCATCAAACTGTTCACCTTGAGCGATGAACCAATCTGCTTCTTCAGATAGTCGAAAATCTCGGCGGCAGTAAGATAGTCACCCTCTTTCTCATCCTCAACCAATTCAAAATAGAGCAGGAAATACTGATCTATCGGCTGGATTATCTCAAACTGGCTGTTGCTCTTCATAATCAGCTTCACCTGCTGCGCATCGAAATAACTCTTTTCGCCATTGTTCAAGGCAGAAAGTGCCTGAGCAAAAAGCTGCTGGTAGTTCGGGCGAACGCTCACGTCGATAGGCCCCGTCAGTTCCACACCGATGAATCTTCGATTGCCAGATGGATCGGAGAGAATATCCTTCATGTTGCTCGTGGCGATGAACGAGGCGAGACGAGGAAATTCCATGACATGACTGCCATACGGAGGCTTGTATTTCAGCGTAGGCAACTGGATGAGATTCTTCAGGAATCCCTGCTGCACCTGTGGCGAAATCTGGTTGAACTCATCGAGATTGATGACCATAAACTGTGCCATCGCCTGATAAACCTGACGCTTTTCCGACAGAATAAGATTGTCACTATACCCCCACTGCAGTTCCGGCGGCAGCAGCCGGCGACAGAAAGTACTCTTGTTGTAACCCTGTTTGGAAATGAGAAGCGGAGCCACCGAGTTGCCGTATTGGCGATGTGAATAGCCGCGCCACTGGTCCACCATACCTAGGAACCAGGTGTAAAACCAGTCTGCCCAGTGAGGATTGGCGGTAGGCACCGTGCGGGCCAAGGCACGGATATGATCCTTTCCATCCCATTTGTCGTAGCACTGGAAGAGATATTCATCTATCGGATTATAGTTTTTGATATAATCAGACTCAAGGAAATTACGTACATCCTTGATGCTCACCCGGATATCAGCCAGCTGCACCTCCAGCGTCATACGCTTCTGCACTCTCGGATCCACAGGTCGGAAACCATACCAACCTTTCTCCTTCGGCATGTATTCCACGAATTTCATCACCGTGTTGTATCTGAAATCATATCTGCTTTTCAGCAGCTGCATCATGTTCACGATATTCTCGCGAATACTGTTCTTGTCAACTTTCTTTCCTTCTTCCGGAGCCCTGAAATCAGGAATTGTCTGCTGATGATTATCCGTGCTGGGAGCTGGGCTTTGAGATCGTGCATGACTATCAATCTTCATCGCCACCGCCTTGCTGTTGAAATAAGGCTCCGCATCAAGCGTCATCATGAAACTGTTGTGAATCGAAGGCTCTTGGGATAGGGTAGAGCCAGCCTCGATTGAAGGTTTCGGACCATCTACAAGAATCGAAGCCTTGACAATAGCCTGATATACAGGGAAAATCTGCTGGTAAGCGATGCGATAGAGATGCTCGGCATCCGCTTCAGATGTAGGCAGGGAATCATTTTCGCCCTGGAATTTTATCAGAACGATAACAGTCTTTCCGTCGGCACCTGTGATGGCGGCAAGGGTAGAAGGCAGAATGGCTACCGAGCGCTTAACTCCCTCCGCACCATCTACATCAGTAATGTTGCCAAATTTCAGCAGCAGGATGCCGTTGAAAGCCTTCATCTTCAGGTTGTTGTTTTCGTCTTTGGCGAATTCAGCAGCGGGATAGATGTGCATCCATTTCGGCATATCCTTGTAGCCTTCATAGTTGTTGCTAAGATACGGAATGCTTTCGCGGAAGTGGGTGATAGTCAGTTTGCTATCATCCCTTGCGAATCGTTCCATCAGCTTCTCCATCGTCTTGGTACTTACGAGAAGTTGTTTTTTATTATTTGTATGTACGATAGTTACCTTCATTGTATTTCTGGTTAATGGTTAAGTGTTAACTGTAAACTATAAATTGTAAACTATAAATTCTTTTCGGTGTTGCCCAAAACTGGTCCAGATTTTTGGGCACTCATTGCCCGCCTTATGGGCACTTGTTGCCCGACCCTTGTTCTGTGGATGCCCACTTGGTGGGCTATGGATGCCCGTGTAACGGGCATGGTAGGATCAGCTAGTGGGCACAGAGGGAACATCTGATGAACGGAAAAAGTAGAACAATAAATTCTTGGAAAGATTAGATGTTTGTGAAATCAATCTCTTCAGAGAAGTGTTCGAACTCAACGTCTTTATATCCGTATCTGGCGAAGAGCTGTTTGATATAGTTCTGCTGTTCCGGGAGGAGTTTCAGTTGTCCCAGTTTGTATCGGTAGTATTGTCCTTTGCTACCGAGGTAGTCTCTCATTTCGGCGCGCAATGCAGGTGCGTCTTTCACTTTCATTTCGGCAAAGAGTTTGTCGAATCCCCATGCCATTTTCACGACACGCAGCGGAGCGAAGTACTTGCAATTCCCGTTTTTCAGGGCATTTGGGAAGATGGCATCTCCTCTATCAGTCTTCTCGTTTTTGTAGAGGCCGGATAGATAGTGGATACACTTGTCTTTCATCGGACATGGTTCGGTGAAGCAATAGGTGATGAGGCTAGGAACGTTTCCGTATTCGAAAGCCTTTTTCAAAAGTTCCTTTTCATCCATAGTTGCTATGTTTTTAGTAAAAATTTCTATTATAACGAGAAAAGAGGGTATTTATTGCCTGAAAACAGCACTTTTTTATATGTTTTTGTAGCTTATTTCCGCTTATTAATAGCATCTTTCTGCTTCTTATTAGTATTTTTATGATGCATTTCCAAGAATTGATGATACTTCCATGATACTTCTTTCGCTATTTTCTGAGAAGTCTCATTCGATAGAATAATCTGAGAACTAGATATATAACATTATTTTTTATATAAATAATGAGACTTTGATACTTTTTCCGAGAAAAAATATCTATACGTATGCGCGTGATGAATCCTTGCTGGTATATTGTTAATAATAAGAAAAACGCTTGCTTTCTGAAATGTTATCTGTATCTGATGCACCTACGGAAAGGCTTACTGATCCTATTCCTGTCCTTTTCCAGAGTGGCTACCTTACCATTTAAGGATATGAGAAGAGAGGCAAGTTGTATCATCTCTGTTTCCCTAATCTGGAAGTTAGACAAGGGTTTTCTGATAGTCTCGTCAGGTAAGCAGTAATGTTTACCATCTTTACGATGCTTGGCGAAGATGTGAAGGCGGAGCATACCACTTCGGATGGAAGAATAGACCTTGTGCTCAAGACAGAGCAGAGCATCTTCATCTTCGAATTGAAATATAAGAAGTCTGCTGATACTTGCGTTCTTGAAAAACTAACACCAAAACACCAACAACTGTTAAAAACACCCGCCAAATCATTACTTTTATCCGCCAACTCTTGCACAATTCAAATAAAAGTCGTACCTTTGCACCACCAGAACCCCCAAGCCTCTTAACAATGCTCAAATCGGGGGTCGTTTTATTTTTATACCACTATGAGATTATTGTTCGATAAGTCTTTTATGCAGCCTGATGATATGGTTGAGCTGCTTCGACATAGAGGGTTGGAAATCGAGAACCCTCAGAGAGTTTCCCATTATATACGCAACATCGGCTATTATAGGTTGAGTGCATATATGTTCCCATTCCTGCGCCAACCTAAGGATGAGCACCGTTTCAAGCAGGGGAGCAAATTTCAAGATGCACTAAATCTATATCGTTTCGACAAGAAACTACGCCTTTTCCTCTTCAACGAGATAGAAAAGGTGGAGATTGCTCTTCGCAGCACTCTTGCAAACCTTGTTGTTGAGGAGACTGGCAATATATTCTGGATGACAGACGAGACCTTGTTTGCCAATCGTGACAAGTTCAGACGAACCATGGAATTGGTGGACAAGGAACTGAGGAACTCGAAAGAGGAATTCATACTTCATTTCAAGGAAAAGTACAGCAACCCTTATCCTCCTGCATGGATTCTCGTTGAGATACTTCCACTAGGCGTTGTTACACGCATGTTTGAAAACTTGGCTGATAACTCTCTCAGAAAGAAGATTGCTGCACGCTTCGGACTGACTGTGCCAGTATTCACTTCATGGATAACCGTTGTCACCCTAACCCGCAATGCTTGTTGTCATCATGCCCGTGTGTGGAATAAAGAGAATGCCATCAGTCCGATGATACCACGAAGACTGAATGACAGGTGGATAGTTTCCGGTGTGTCGCCCAAGCGAATATATTTTGATATCTGCATAATCAAGTGGTTTATTAACATAGTATCGCCCAACAACGATATGCTTGAACATCTACAAGCACTCCTTGCTGAATATCCAATGATTGACATCCGTGCCATGGGATTCCCATCAAACAACTGGGAGAACGAACCGTTGTGGAGCACCAGATGATGAAGATAGAAACTGTCAAAAAAGATGGGGTGGCTTGTACCCACCTCATTAACATTAATTGATAAATATTTCAACCGTACAGGTTGAAATTCTTTAGATGCCCAAATGGATACTGCGGTAATTTATGAAGATATGCCGCAGGGGACTTCTGTTTCAAAAGTCGGCATAGATTCTTCTCAATCCACACTTGTCTCTCAGCAAACTCATGATGCCACTTCTGCTCTTGATCTTAGCATCAAACCATACTATGATGTAGGTTTTGATGATGGCTTCGCTGATCTTATATGTCGATTGCAAAATGAACTCTATTGAACCCTATTGGATTCTTATTCAGCATTTGTCTGCTGCTCAGTCTCTGTAGCCTGCTGGTGCTACCTCTGCGTTACCTGCCATTCTGCTTGATGCAAAAACGTTGCTTACTGAAACCATTACCATAGCTGCGATAGCTGCAAACATAAACTTCTTCATAATCGTATATTTTTAAAATTGTTACTATTTAATGTTACTTACTTTCTTTCTTTTTTGTGGATTCATTATCGAACCCGCTATTCATAGTCACAATCTGCGTGCCAAAAAGAATATGAAAAATGATATGAGTTGATTATCAGGTGTTTATGTTTTGTGTACCAAAAGTAGATGGCGTGGAAAATAAGGAAGGTAGGTGGAAGCATTCCTCAAAATCTAAAGTTGCTAGCCAAGTAAGACTTCTTCTTCCCAATTGTGTCCCCTCACACAACTTTTTTCGAAACTTTTTTGCTAAAAGTTTTGTTGTTAAAAATAAAACTTGTACCTTTGCATCGGGTATTGTTCTAAGATTAGGATGGTTCCCAAGACATTGTGGGTAAAAACAAAAGCATTCGCTATTATTTCGCGTTTAGCCAAGAGCCTCGGAAACTCAATTTGGAATAAAAAGCACGAAAATAATATGTGACAGGTGGCTCGTATAGTAGCCTCTGGTTTCCTCAGACAGCGATGCACACGCTATAGGCGTGGTGCATTCTTAGAGGATTCCGGGGCTCCATTCCGAGGCCGCCCCGTGCTAAACGCGATAAGAGGCATCACGCCTTCTTTATACCCTATTGCGTTTTGCGGATTGATAGTTGGGTGCGTAACAACTATCAATAAATATGGCAAATAGTACATTATCAAATGCTAAGGCTGCCAAGAAAGACGAATTCTATACCATGTTCTATGATATAGAAACCGAAATGGAAGCCTATCGCGATTTCAATCCTGATGTTTTTCGTGACAAGACAGTTCTTCTGCCTTGTGATGACCCAGAGTGGAGTAACTTCACTAAGTATTTTGCACAGAATTTTGAAGAACTAGGCTTGAAGAAACTCATCTCAACCAGCTATGCTATCAATAGTAAGATTATCAAAGCTGGAATTCAAACATCCTTTCTGGAAACAACATCTCCAAAGTTTGATAAGTCTAAGACTAACACCCATGGTAAAATATTCGTTTTAGAAAAAAATACTACAGGTGATGGTAAAACCAATCTAGATGATTTAGAATGGGATTATCTTGAAGGAGATGGTGATTTCAGGAGTGAAGAGGTTAAAAAACTAAGAGACGAAGCTGATATTATCGTAACCAATCCACCTTTCTCACTTTTTAGAGAGTTTCTTGCGTGGATTGTTGAGGCTGATAAACAGTTTATCATTATAGGAAATATAAACTGCGTTACCTATAAAGAAGTATTTCCATTACTTAAGGATAATAAAGTCTGGATGGGATGTACTATCCATAGCGGAGACCGTGAATTTGGAGTTCCAGATGAATATCCGTTGGAAGCTGCTGGATGCAGAATTGATGAAAATGGCAAGAAATACATTCGTGTAAAAGGGGTAAGATGGTACACCAATATTGATCATGGTAGCCGTCACGACCCTTTGTCTTTGATGTCTATGGCTGATAACATTAAATATAGTAAGCATAAGGAAATTCAAGGAAAAAATTATCAGCATTATGACAATTATGATGCTATAGAAATTCCATATTCTGATGCAATTCCTTGTGATTATGAGGGAATGATAGGCGTTCCTATAACTTTTTTTGATAAATATTGTCCTGAGCAATTTGAGATTGTTGGTATTACTAAAACTTGGTTTGGTATGGCTAATAAGGTATATCCAAAGCAAATACAAGTTAGTAAAACTGGCAAAAAGACTATAGTAACCAAACTAAATGACGGACCTGTAATAGAATTGGATGGTCCACTTGATGGTGAAGTCTATTATATTGTTGAAGGAAAGTATTATACACAAGCTTATGCTCGAATATTAATCTGTAAAAAGCAATCATAATATGGAAAAGGAGTTGAAAATATATACAGTAAAGGAGTTATGTGAAGGATTCACATATAGTGAGCTTGATGGAAAGGGGTTGTATGGTTTAGCTGGCAAGCTAACCATACAACCTGAGTATCAGCGTAACTATCTCTATAGTGAAAACAATAGCCAAAAAGAAGCTGCTGTCATTGATTCTGTCTTGAAGAAATATCCTTTAGGCTTACTCTATTTCAACAAACTCCCTGATGGACGTTTAGAAGTTCTTGATGGACAACAACGTATTACAAGTCTAGGTAGATATCTGATTGGTAAATTTTCTTATATGAAAAAAGGCGACCCTTATAAATTCAAGTCCTTGAATGAAGAGGAAAAAAAACTTATCGAGGACACTCCGTTGCTTGCCTATATTTGCGAAGGTACGGAGGCTGAAATCAAGGAGTGGTTTGAAATCATTAATATTGGTGGTATCAAGCTCAATGACCAAGAGAAACTGAATGCGATTTATTCCGGACCATTTGTTAGTGCTGCCCGAAAGGAGTTCAGTAATAAGGAAGATACCCGTATACAGAAATGGGGATGGTATATCTCAGGTTCCGCAAACAGACAAGAAATTCTGCAAGAAGCCTTGAGATGGGTTAGTCATGGCAACATTAAGGATTATATGCAGGAGCATCGTCGTGATACTGATATTCGTGAACTCAAATCATATTTCAACGATGTCATTTCATGGATAGAGCAGACCTTTGATGATGTCTATCCCAAGATGAAAGGATTGAATTGGGGAGAACTCTACGAAAAATACCATAATAATCCATACGATCATATCAAGGTTTCACAAAAAGTGAAAGAACTCTACAACGATACATGCGTTCAAGATAAAAAGAACGTGTTTGAATATGTGCTTGGTGATTGCAAAGATACAAAGCTTCTGAATGTCCGTGTCTTTGATGACAATACCAAACGCCGGGTTTATGATCGTCAGACGGTAGATGCCAAAAAGAAGCATGAAAGCAACTGTCCTCTTTGTGCAGTTGGGCACGATGCCAATAAAGACAAAATCTGGGCATTAAAGGATATGGATGCTGACCATGTACAAGCATGGAGCAAAGATGGAGCCACAGACGAAAGTAACTGCCAGATGCTCTGCAAGACCCATAATCGGGCTAAAGGAAACAGATAGTTCGAGTATGGACAGAGTGCTGGAGAAGTTAGGCCGGTATCCTTGTTTGGAATGGGCAATAGCATTGATTCCTGTTCTCTTCGGAGGACTTATATATTTGCTTTATCGGCCTAAAAGCATTATTTTGTTTGAAGTTTTGAACTATTTGGGTGGTTCCACGACTGTTGATATAGTAAGGAGTAAAGTAGTGCATATTCATTTGCCTGATTTTGTGGTTTATAGTTTGCCTGCTGGGTTATGGACAGCATCATATCTTATGGCTATGTATTTATGTACTAAGCAACAGAATAAGAAAATGAGGTTATCTTTAGCTCTACCTCTTCCTATATCTGCAGTTGTATTAGAAATCATGCAACAGTTTGGTCTTTGCCCTGGTATCTTTGATATTTGTGATTTAGTGTGTTATTTAATTCCGATAGTAATGTTTTTAAAATTAGTTTGATATGAAAAAACAAGATGATTTAAGTGTTGGAGGGGCTTTATTCCTTTCCGTAATTTTTGCTATTATGGCTATATTGTCTTACAATTCTGATGAGTCAGGAAATCCCATAGCCATAATACCCGCTATAGGTGTAATTGTTGGCTTAGTCATGGCTCTTAATGCCAAAAGTAAGGCTTCTGATCGAAAGGCAAGAAAAGAACAGCAGGATATTTTTGCCCAGACGCTGGATTACGATGATTGTTATGGAAATGGAGACTTAAAATTGTATTTTAATTCCCAAAGACAGGACGTGACCGTATGCGCAACAACTAATGAGGGTAGAAGTACACAAGTAGTTAGGAATTTTTCTGTTACTGAAACAGTGAAAACAGATAGCTACATTGTTTCTTATGATGCCACCCATAACAAGATATTACGTATAAAGACTAACAAGGGCAATATATTGCTTAAAGAATTCAATCTCAATTACACTTTGAAAAAATGGGATGTGGTAATTACGAAATCTACTCCGGCAGTTAAGGCGTATAATGATTATGCTTTCATTACTGATGATGTCAATGAATTTGTTGCCATCGTTACTCCAACAAGTATGCATCTGCACCGATATTCTGATATCGTAAGCATTACGTATGAAGAAAATGGTAATGATATGTACAATAAGTCTCTCGGTGGAGCAGTTGTTGGTGGTTTGCTTTTTGGTGGTGTTGGTGCTATTGTAGGTAGTAATACAGCAAAGGCTGTCAAAAACAAGAAGATAGAAATGATGTCTATAAAGATATTGCTCAAGAGCACATCTGAACCTACTATTTTGCTTGAAATTTTCAAAGCAGGAAAAGATAGAGCTGTTCTTGAGACAAAGAATACTGCTGATAAGTTTTTCTATGAGGGGCTGATGAAAGAGGTTACAGGCATAAAGGACATTTTCTCCATCATCATAGATATAGTTGATAAGAGTAGTGCAAGCCAAAACCAGCAGATAAGTGTCTCGGCATCAAATAGTGTTGCTGATGAACTTACCAAATTGGTGCAGCTCAAGGATGCTGGAGTTCTTACGGAAGAAGAATTCCAGGCACAGAAAGCAAAATTATTGCAATAATAAATACCGGAACAAATCATGATGCACTTCTGCCCTTAATCTTAGCATCAATCCATACTATGATGCAGGATATGATCAGGGACAGGAGGGTGGTATCATGATGGTATCGAAAATATACGAGGCGATTCTTACGACGACGCTTGCCGATATAAGGGAAAGAAAAGGAAGGAGTATGAGCTGGGGTATGAAGAAGGATATGATGCCGGTTTTGATGATGGCTTCGCTGATAGTAACTGTGATTCAGATGAGGAAGAATAGCCTTTTACAGTCTTAGTAGATTTAAACTTTTGGCTTGTTCTATAGAAATCCATGTGTATGCTTCTGTATCAAAAAGCGTAGAATCCTGCTGGCATCACTGCCAGCAGGATTCTACGCTTTCCTAATTATTCTTAACATGTCGTCTGAAAATAGAACTCTATTGAACTCTACAAAACTCTCTTGTGATTTCTTATTCAGCATTTGCCTGCTGCTCTGTCTCAGTAGCCTCCTGCTGCTGAGTTGTCTCCTCCTGAGTATTCTCCTGCTGGATAGAATCCTCAGTGGTAGCCTGTGGCTGGATAGGAGTGCCAACTTCTGTTGTATCTGAAGGAGCATCTGGAGCTACGGTATCAACTGGTGCTACCTCTGCGTTACCTACCATTCTGCTTGATGCAAAAACGTTGCTTACTGAAACCATTACCATAGCTGCGATAGCTGCAAACATAAACTTCTTCATAATCGTATATTTTTTTAATTGTTACTATTTAATGTTACTTACTTTCTTTCTTTGTGGATTCATTGTCGAACCCGCTATTCATAGTCACAATCTGTGTGCCAAAAAGAAACGAGAAAATAATATGCGTTGATTATCAGACGTTTATGTTTTTTTTGTACCAAGAGTAGATGGTGTGGAAAATGAGGAAAGTATGTGGAAACATTCCCCAAAAAGTCGGGGAATGTAAGGTACCCAACCATGTAATAATAAGTAAGCTATCCTGGGTGCTAAATTTGGAATAGACCAAATTCCTGAAGAATGGAAAAGTGGCCTTCTCTATGCTTCTATGCTCCATAATAAGGTGCAGGATCTCTACTTTTATAATCATCGTCATTCCCGAAAAGTGTCATTAATGACAAAAAACGGGAATGTTTAATAGATTTAAACTTTTGGCTTGTTCTTTAGAAATCCATATGTATGTTTTTGTTTCAAAAAGCGCAGAATCCTGCTGGCATCACTGCCAGCAGGATTCTACGTTTTCCCTATTAATTTCTTAAATATGTCGTCTGCAAAATGAACTCAATTGATCTCTACAGAACTCTCTTGTGATTTCTTGTTCAGCATTTGTCTGCTGTTTAGTTTCTGTAGCCTCCTGCTGTTGACTAATAATTCATTCCGAATGTCCAGAGAGGAATGATATTGCCGAAACCGGTTTCAATATCATCTTTTACGATATATCCCTCTTCTGCCTCGGTTATCTGCTTCTGACCTTTCTTCTTGCCACCTATCTCAAAGGTCTTGCCGTCTATCAGAAAATCAGAGATGGGAGAATTGTAAACGGTATGGTTCACTCTCATCTGATTAAAGAAAAAGGTCTCACGTTGATTTCCTATATCGGGAGTTTCAGATGTGAGGGCGAAAGAGAGGTTTGTATTGTCGAGATATACTTTTTCAACCTTTCCCAGACCTCTTACTCCCTTTGTTGAATCGTGGAGTTGGGCGATGAGACCTGCCTTTTCCATAAGTTCAAAGTAGTCGGGAAGCAAGCCGCGGTCTGCCTTGATGATTGTTGCGATGGTGCTCATGTTAGGCTTGAATGGCACACTGTCTGCTATCACCTGCATCAGTTCCTTCAATTTCCTCGATATGGTTACTGTGTAGTTGGCATATTGGGGAATGTCGGTTTCCAACGTCATGCTTACTACCTGGTTTAAGCGCATCTTATAGCCCTCGTCTTCATAAAAAGGATAGTACCCCTGGCGCAGATATTCGTTGAAGAGAGATAGGGGATGGTCTATCTCTATCGGCAACTCTACCTCATGATTAACGATTTGCTCCAATGTGTAGGCTGGTAGGTCGATTCCTAGTTTCATGCCAATATATTCTCTAAACGACAGACCTTGCATTTTATAGACGAGGACACGACGGCTTAAGTCGGCGGTTCCCTGATAGATGTCAAGCACTGATGATCCTGTAAACACTACTTGCAGGTCGGGCAGATTATCGTATATCATCTTCAGCTCCGTTGCCCATCCTTTATATTTATGTATTTCGTCGATAAAGAAATGCTTGCCGCCAAGTTGATTGAACTTCATGGCAGTTTCAAAGAGTGTATGATTGGCGAAATAGATGGATTCGGCACTCACATATAGGGTGTCCTTCAACTTGAGATTCTGCTTGATGTACTGCAAGAGGAGTGTGGTCTTACCCACGCCACGAGGTCCCACAAGGGCTGTCATCCGATTCTTCCATGGAATCTGATGATACATATATCTTACGTATCGGGTGTCTGTACGTTTGATGAGATTGTCGGATAATTGCTTCAATAATTCCATATTTCTTCTGTTATTAATTCATTTATTTGAATGCTTTTTAGCATTTTTGGTGCAAATATACGAAATTTGTGGTAAATTTCCTACAAAAATACGAGAAATTTGTGGTAAAAACACCACAAATTTCTCTATTTGGCTTATAGCAGCTCCCTTGCTATCCAGGCACAGGCTTCGGCATCTGCCAGGGCATTGTGGTGCTGGGTGAGGTCGTAACCGCAATAGGCGGCTACGGTCTGGAGCTGATGGTTGGGGAGGAGAGTGCCCAGCTTTCTTCGGGAGACACGGCAGGTGCAATGGAATTCGTAGCCGGGATATTCCATCTGATACATCTGGAATACTGCCTTCAGGCAGCCTTCGTCGAAGGGGGCGTTGTGGGCAACCAGGGGCAGACCTTCTATCTTGGGCGCAATCTCTGCCCAGACTTTCGGGAAGACATCCGCATTCATCGTGTCTTCCAGGGTCAGACCGTGAACCCGAGTGTTCCTATAAGAGTAATACTCCGGTTCGGGCTTGATGAGGCTGTAGTAACTGTCTGCAATCTCACCATCCCTCACTATCACAATGCCCACCGAGCAGACGCTTGTACGCTGCTGGTTGGCCGTTTCGAAATCTATCGCAGCAAAATCTTTCATTCCCTTATCCTCTTTTCCAATACCTTCTGCAGATTATCAGAAGGATTCATCCCCAGCTTCTTTCGGATATTGCCACGCTGGGTGGTGATATTGGATTCTGTCTTATTGAGCAGGATACCGATTTCACTCAACTTCTTATTCTGCAGGATGAGATAACAGATTTCCCTCTCAGATGAACTCAATTCCGGAAAAACACGCTCCAGATTCTGCTTGCTCAATTCCCGGGTCTGAATATACTGCAATACATTATCTATCACATTCTTCTGCGATGCCTCACCCAGCAAATCCAGCAAATGCTCGGTCTGCTTCACATCATGCCGCTCCTTGGCCAATGCCACGTATGCCTTAATCTGCTTCTTGTTGATTCTCAACACCTGGAGCAGTTCCTCCTCTTCTCGCTGCAATATTTTATTGGCATTTACCAGATACTCGCCATTTCGGGCAATGCCCAGACTCAGCACACTGATAAACAGCAGTATCAACAGCATCATAAAGAAATAATTACGCAGCGATTCATTGCCCGTAACTATCACACAGACTAGATAAACTCCCAAGGCTATGCCTACCAGCCAGCGGGTAAGACGAGCCTGATAAGCTGCCAGCGAGAAAAACATGTTGCCGGCAAGAATGAGCATGTTGATGAGAATTACCATCGTATTATCTTTCAATGTAGGCACGAAGGCACTATACAGAATATCCATGCCTATGAAAACCTGGGTTGCTACTGCAAGGAAGGTTATCCCTTTCACCACCCCTATCTTACCCAAGAGATAGGCAGCGAACGAGGACACCACAACTACCAGAAAGACGATGTTAGATGCTGTAAAAAAAGGATCGAAGGCTCCCGACAACCCCAGGATATTAGACAGGATGTCTAGATAAAGCATCACGGCAAAACATACCAGAAGCCACTGGCGCTGGCGATCGAGGTAATTGGATTCCCTCTTCAGCAAGGAGAATTCCAACCTGCGTAACTTGGTTCTTATTGAGTTTTTTGCTTTCATACTCCGTAGGGATATATTCATTATTGATAGATGAATTGCTTAGCATAACCTTGCATTGCTTAGCTTTGCTTGGCATTGCTTTATTATTGTGCAAAGATAATAAAAATCTGTGATTTTGACGGTTTTTGAGGTTATTTTTTCCCGTTTTCCTAAAAAATCAGTATTTTTCAGGTTATTTTTTTCCATATCGAACCTTATTTTCCATTACTTTTGCATCGAAAAATAAAATGAATCATTCATCTCTTAAATATCACTAATTATGAAAAGAAACAATACTTTCAACAGCAAGCGCATTCAGTGGCTAATGTTTGCATGCTTAACTTTCTGCTTTACCTTCTTCATGGTTATGGTGTCTTCGTGCAGCGATGATGACCCTGAAGAAGTATACAACCAGGCTCACTATCAGGACGTACCGGCCAGTCTGCTGACCGATGCCAAGAAACTGGAGATGGTAAGGTCTATCCAGGACTTGAAAGACGGAAGATTCTTCTATCTTGACTATACGGAGGATTATAAACTCCCTACCATATCAGGATTCAATCTCACCGACAACACCCATCTGATTGGTGCCGTATTGAAAACCCTCTGCGACAAGACGCCATCCTGGCTCAAGGCAAGGGTTAAGCTGGATGCAGGCTGCAGTGCCTTTGCCGTGACGACACCCGATACGGGCGATTATCTGATGGGGCGCAACTTTGATTACTCCCATGATAACGAACCGATAGCAGCTGCCCTGGTTCGCACGGCACCCGAAGGCGGACTGAAATCCATCAGTATGGTGGATGCCTACTGGATAGGTTACCGACAGGATCTCTGGCATTACATCCTATATAACAAGGCTGAGTTTGAGAAGAATAAGACGCAAGACCTATCCTATATCATGGCATTCCCATATCTCCTGATGGACGGTATGAACGAGGCTGGCTTTGCCGTTTCCGTGCTCCATCTCGACGGCAAACCGACCCAGCAGGCTAGTACGGGAAAGAAATTGACTACAACCGTTGCCTTGCGCATGATGTTGGATCATGCCAGAACTGTGGATGAAGCTCTCAAGATTCTGGACGGATATGACCTCTGGATACCGGATAACGACGGCAACTATCATTTCTACATGGCAGATGCCACGGGCCGTTATGCCATCGTAGAATTCGTGTATGACAAGGATCATCAGAGCAAGATTTACATAGACGATGAATATACGGGTGAGGATGGCAAGACTTATTTTAAATATCCTGACATTTTACCAAACACCCGCGAGGTGATAGAAAAGCGTTATGCCAGCAACTTCTATGTATCTGAAACCATGGCATGTTCTGATAAAGGTCCGAAGCTCTCGAACCACGGCAAGACCCGCTATGATATGATGGAATTCGTCATCAAGCAGAACAACAATCAGTTGTCTGAGGAAGGAGCCATGAATCTGCTCAATGGCGTGAGTCAGGCAGAAACTCCGGGCAATCCTACGAGCCATACCCAGTGGTCGGTGGTGTATAATCTTTCTCAGCGCAAGGCTACGGTCTGTGTGAATCGAGACTATAAGAATAAATTTACGTTCAACTTAAAATAGGCAGAAAATCTTGATAAGGCTGCCAGTGAATTCTTTAATCATTTAATTCTTTAACCATTTAATTCTTTAAAATATGAACTATAATGTAAGAATGAAAATGAAGTTTTTTGTAAAGTCCGTGTTGTGTTTGGTAATGTTGACTTCGTTATGTTGCTCATGTTCTGATGATAGCGAATCTTGGGAAGAACTTGACGCACCAACAGGAGAAGTCCTGCCAAAGACCGATCAACTTTCCGTTAAGCTCAATTTGCCAACGGCAGTGTTGGGTAACAATTTTAAGGAAGCAGGTTCTGCTCTTGTAAACCGCCTGACAAAGAACGTGTCAATAAATGACAATAGCGTGAGGGTGGTGGTTCTCGACAACGAAACCGCCTTGACCATTGATGGCGATATGTTGGAGAAAGTGAAACAGGTTTATGACAAAGGAGGCGTAATAGCCATAACTGAACCGTCGAAGGCCACAATGGAAAGACTAAAAAAATATAAACTGGGAGATGCGCTTATGCACGACTATGACGACGATGATGGCAATGGGCACTTCAATGATATTTATGCTTTCAATAAGAAGGGAGGAGAAATGCATCTCGAAGATCTGAACGACTCAGATGAGGCTCAAATATCGTCAGTGGTAATCACAGAGGACGGTGATACCACAAGGACAGAGCTTGCAGAAGCCAATCTTTCCCAAGAGCACACGCCTTATACATATGGTTTATTTGCAGATGCCGTAGCCACATGGATAGAAAAACAAGCTGTTGTAAGCGAGCCCAATATCAACGGTGGCTCAAACGATATTCATTCCATGACAAAGGCGCAGACAATTACGTACATATATTACCCGACGTATCCAGGGCATGACAAGGCTAAAGGTCGCTCCGCATTGTACCAAGTGCTGGATTTAGTGCAGGAGGCTCAATATCCGAAAGCTATACAATGAATGTTTCTGATGTGACTATAACAAACAAATCCTTGGATGGTGGAAGTGGAAGAGCACGGTGGAATTATGATGTGGCGGATGCTCCGGTGACATCAAACGGGTTCAAGGCTAAGATGCATGAGGCTCCATTGGTGTCTCGTAACACAATCAACCTACACAACTGTTGGTATTGGACAGTGAAGAATCCTGCTGCATATTCTGGACAATTCAAGGTTAAAGCAGTCAACAGGGTATTTTTCGAATATTCTTGGTTGCGAAATAAGGTTTTCAGTTATTCTTGGTGTCACTATCTGAGAGGTATGCGATATACTCAGAATATCTGGCTGAAAGCACCCAACAGAACGAAGAAGTGACCTCTATGAGGTCACTTCCAAACCTTCTTTTGGTTCAACTCTGTTTCTCCCATCAGCCATCTTATGGCATTGATTCTCTTGATACCGTTGTAATCGACAGTAGGGTCTTCATCAAGTGTAAGATCGTTCCACGGTTTTCTGGTCTATTTTTCTTCCGTCGGCAGTCATGATGTCTGCCATGCGCTTGGTGGATAGGATGTTGCCGATATTGTCTGCTCACTTTGATAAGAGACTTGTCTTTGAAAGCAATCAGCTTATTGAGATATTCTGTTCTTTCTATTCGTTTCATATCATTTCATTGTTCTTTGATTATATATTTGCTGCGAAGATACTATTTTTTAGGCTCAACCATCCTAAACCTTTTCTCCTATCCCCATATCTAGGTATTTTCCCGAAACCATCATTTTTAGGTATTGCAGATGATGGGAAAAGGCTGTATCTTTGCACCCGAAAATAAATGTAACTAAAAGAGATTAAGGACAAATGAAAACAACTATCGTAATTTATGGCTCTTCCACTGGCTCATGCCAGTCGATTGCCGAAACCATCGCCTCTAAGTTGGGCGTGGAAGCTGTAGATGTAGCTAACATCGATGATGCTACTATCGCAAGTCACGAGAATCTTCTTCTCGGTACTTCTACATGGGGTGCCGGAGAGATGCAGGATGACTGGTATGATGGCGTGAAGACGCTGAAGAGTGCCGGCTTGGCTGGCAAGACTGTTGCCCTGTTTGGTTGTGGCGACAGCGAGTCTTACCCTGATACATTCTGCGGCGGCATGAAGGAACTCTATGATGCAGCTGTTGAGGCTGGTGCTACCGTATTGCCTGGTGTTTCTACAGATGGATACACCTATGATGACAGTGAGGCTGTTGAGGACGACAAGTTCCTGGGACTCGCACTCGATGAGGTGAACGAGGACGACAAGACAGAGGAGCGCATAGATGCCTGGATTGAGGCCATCAAACCAGCGCTTTAGTATTAAAAAATAATTTTTCAGGAGTCATAGGAATCTCTGACTATAGAATCTTGAGTCATTCTGGGTTCATAGATTTTTAAATCATAGAATTCTCTGATTCCTGATAAGAAACTTGATTAATTCGGATAGTATGCAGCAGGAAATCGCAACACCAGTAGATTTGAAGGTTCTGATGAATCATATATATGAATATAAGAAGGGCGTGCGCCGTCTGGTGCTCTACACCTTCAACAGGAAATATGAGTCTTTTGCCATAACAAGATTAGAGCGTCAGAACATTGATTACATCATCCAGCCGGTTGGCAACGACCGTCTGAATCTCTTCTTTGGTAAGAAGGAATGTCTGGATGCTATCCGCATGATAGTCACCAAACCCTTATGCCAGCTTACGCCGGAAGAGGATTTCATCCTGGGTGCCATGCTGGGATATGACATCTGTGCCCAATGTGAACGCTATTGTGAGCGAAAGAAGAAAGTTTGCTAGATTTCTTTCATCTTCGAATATTTTAATGTTAACAAAGAAAGAGCGTGATTGCCTTATTTGGCGATCACGCTCTTTTGATGTATAAGATGATTTTTCGGAATAATTCCTCTTCCTTACTTCTTCATCATTTCCTCTACGGCTCTGATGAGCTGGGTATCATGACCATTGATGTAATCCTCTGGAGAATTATATACCTCGACGTCTGGATAGAGGGTGGTGTTCTCGCCGAAGGTACCACGCATGTCGCGGCATCCTACCTGTGGAATACCGAATACCAGGCTGCGGTCCATCAAGGTCTCCCACCATACGGCAGTCATTGTTCCAGCCACCGGTGCACCAATCAGCTTACCGATGCCCAACTCCTTATATACCCATGGGAAACCATGACCGTTGCTGTAGTCGTCCTCGCAGATCAGAACGCAGGATGGCTTGGTCCACTTGTTGAATGGATCCTTGCCCACCACCTTTCCGTGAGGTACAAACTCCTGATACTGCTTGCCGCTGAGCAAGGTGCAGAGGTCATCGTGCAACCAGCCACCACCATTGTGGCGCTCATCCACGATTACGGCATCCTTGTTGCGGTTCTTGTCGCTCAAGAGTTCACTATATACGGTGCGGAAGCTCTCGCTGTTCATCGCCTTGACATGAACATAGGCGATTCTGCCCTTTGAAACGCTATCCACGATGGCACGGTTTCTATCCACCCAGCGCTTGTAGAGAAGCTCCTGCTGATTGCTCTGTGAAATCGCCTTGATGGTCAGATCGAAAGTTTTGCCCTTGGTGTTCTTGATGGTGAGACGTACATTCTTGCCAGCCTTTCCATCGAGCAATGCGTTGTAATCCTTACCCGCCTTGATAGCCTCGCCATCAATCTTCTCAATGATGCAGCCGGCAGTAACCTCGTTCTTCTTCACGGCGAATGGACCACGCTTGATGACTTCCTGAATCTTCAAGCCGTCACCCTCGTAGTTAGGATCGAAGAAGGCACCGAGAGCTGCGGTAGAAAGAGAAGCGCCACTGGCATAATAACGGCAACCGGTATGGCTGGCATTCAACTCACCCAGCATCTCGCTCAACATCTCAGCGAAGTCGAAGTTATTATTAATATAAGGTAAGTACTTCTCATACACCTTGCGGTAGTACTCCCAATCCACACCCTGCATCTTAGGATCATAGAACTTGTCAGCTACCTGGCGCCATACATGGTCGAAGAGATACTGGCGCTCCTCGGCAGGCTTGTAGTTGAATGGAGCCTCAAAGTCGATGTTGGTAGTAGCCTTGCTGCCCAGGTCAATCTTCTTGATGCTGCTGCCATTGCAGAGGAAGAGGTTCTTGATGTCCTTGTCGGCAACGAAGCCGCCGCCACCGATACCCTTCATCATCAGGGTAGTGCTGCCTTCCTTCAGGTCGTGGCACCAGAGGTCGTAGCCACCTTCGAAGGCAGCCTGGTAATAAACCTTCTCTCCCTTGCTGTCGATGATGGCATCACCCATATTGGATGAGTTGACGGTAAGACGGACCACACGGTCGCGGCAGTTCTCGAAGTCGAGTTCGAGAGGTTTCACCTTATCCACCTCAATCTTTCCGGTCTTCTCCTCTTTCTTCTTCTTGTTTTCCTTCTTCTTCTCCTCCTTCTCGTCAGCCTTCTTCTCCTTCTCGTCCTTGTTGGCCTCGGCTAATTCGAGTTCCTCCTTAGACATGCGGAAGCGGTCGTAGGCTTCGAGGTCGAGGAACATGAGATAGGCATCATATTCAGCACCCCATGAACCGTGGCTGCGATAACCGGCACGGTCGCTCTCGAAGAGGATAGCCTTGCCTCCGAGTACCCACTTGCCGTTGCTGTCGCTGTAACCGCTGTCGGTAATATTGTGTACTTCCTTTCCGTCAGCCTTTACTACGGCGATATCTGTATTGTTCCATCCGCCATTACCGATGTAGCTGCACATGAGCCACTTGCTGTCTGGGCTCCATTCAAACCAGATGTCGCCATCAGAGTAAGAATAGTTGTACTTGCCATCGAGTACGGTGCGTACTTCCTTCGACTTCAGGTTGATGATGCGGAGGGTAGCACGATCCTCATAGAAAGCCACCTCCTTGCCGTCAGGACTGTAGGCAGGATACTGAGAAGTTATATTGGTCTTGGTGAGCTGTTCCTCTTCTATCTCAGAACAGTAAGTAAAGTTCTTTTCCTTCTCGTTCTTAATCTTAGCCTGGAAAATCTGCCATACGCCATTGCGCTCAGAAGCATAGACCAGACTTCTGCCATCAGGAGCAAAGCTCAGGTTGCGCTCCTGCTGAGGAGTATCGGTGATTCGCTTGGTAGTCTTGTATTCTGTAGAGGTAACATATACATCTCCGTGCATCACGAAAGCCACCTCCTTGGCATCTGGAGAAAGGGCAATCTCGGTAGCGCCCCAAGACTGTATCTTGCGGATGAGGTTTGGTTCATCGTTGTCTGTAGTGATGGAGATGCTGACCTTCTGAGGCTGTGCACCTTCCTTTACGGTATAGATTTCGCCATCGAAACCATAGCAGAGTAAACCGTCATTCGATGAAGTGAGGAAACGGATAGGATTCTTTTTCTGCTGGGTAATCTGGGTATCCTTACCGCTTGCGATGTTGCGGCGGTAGATATTGAAGGAACCATCCTGCTCGCTGAGATAGTAGAAGCTCTGGTTGTCGGCAGCCCATACCGGGTTGCGGTCCTCGCCCTTGAAGGTAGTAAGCTTCTGATATTTTCCATTGTCAAGCATCCAGATATCTCGGGTGATAGGAGAAGTATGGTGCTTGCGCCATGCATCCTCATAACCCTTCTTGTCGTGATAGAGCACCTGACCGTTCTTGTTGATGCTGATGTTCTCCATCGGAAGAACTGAATACAACTTAGGACGACCGCCCTCAGTGCTTACCTCGTAAACCTGTAAGAATTCATTGGCAGCAAAGAGATTACTCTGGGCTGTAGGCATGATGTTGGCAGAGAAGAGCACATGGTCGTTGTCCTTGAAGGCGATTGGAGTCTCCTTGCCGCTGTGAGTGGTGAGTCGGGTTGGCGCACCGCCCTTGGCAGAGATGACGTAAACATCCAGGCTGCCTTCTCGGTTGGAAGTAAAGGCAATCTTCTTGCCGTCAGGGCTCCAGATAGGCTGGGAGTCGTAAGCAGCATGGGTCGTCAACTGGCGTGCCTCGCCACCATTGGCTGGAACGCAATAGAGATCGCCCTTATAGGCAAAGGCGATGGTAGAGCCATCCGGTGAGATGGCAGGGTAGCGCATCCACAGCGGACCCTGCTGGGCCTGGGATGCCAGAGATGCTGCCAGAAGAGCAGCACTAAGAATCAGTTTCTTCATTATTATCCTTAATTCCGCAACACTATTATAAATTAAACTTTTTAAGTCCCTGAGCAACAA
>OGNT01000248.1_pt1 | contig 25431 bp, 9 predicted proteins | sample 1573521 | NCBI WGS metagenome assembly OGNT01 (sample SAMEA2581922, study PRJEB24529) | metagenome | biome: Human gut stool | place: China | collected 2011
CAACGCTTGATACAGCCCCACTTCTCTACAATAGGAATATATTCCTTCGGATCCGGGTCTTTTATGTTTTCAGGCATCTGACCGCCTGCCATCTTCATATTAAGGTAATGCCCTTCAAGATGAAGACCAAGTACCGGACTGTCCGGTTCCGCCATCAACCTGGTACAAGTTTCGGCAGCTGCCTCAATCATCGGTACGGTAGAAGAAGACAACGTTGGGAAAATACTGGTAGTACCATGTTTCATGTGAGCATTAATGGCTGTACGGAAAGCCTCTTCCGTACCTTCCATAAAATCACCGCCACCACCACCATGACAATGGATTTCCACACCACCGGGAACAACATACATACCTTTAGCGTCAATCAGCTCGGCTCCGATAACAGCTAAATCACAATTGGTAACTTCTAAAATCTTATTGTCGCGCATAAGGACAGATCCGTCCTTCAACCAGCCCTGTGGGGTAAGAATCTTTGCGTTAATGATTTGGGTCAACATGATACTATGATAAGTTAGAATTTTTAATTGGCATATTAAATTTGCCAACAAAAATAGCAACTTTTTCACTTTCTAAAACAGATTTCCCCAATTATTTTCCAACTTTTTTTAATAAATAAGCCCCGCTTAATAAAATCAAGCGGGGCACAGATAGTGGAAATTGAAACAAATCTTTTTACTTACTCATTAAAACTAGCCTACCTGATTTAAGTCCTTTACCTGTTGCGGTCAATATGATTTCTCCCGGTTTATCAGTACTTTGCACAACAGCAGTCATCATTCCGTTAAACACTTTCATCTGCGGAACATGGAAAAGTTCCAATGAAGTGGGATCTCCGTTTGCACCGGCACGATAGGTTCCCGCACCTTTTACAGAATACTTGATGAGATGCTGCGCATCGGGACAAAGATTACCCTCTTTGTCCACCACTCTTACTGTGACAAATGACAAATCCTTGCCATCAGCCTTTATTTCATTGCGATCTGTAACCAGTTCTATATGGTCGGGCTTGCCTGCCGTATGGATTTCCTTTTCGGCCACAGCTTCCCCCTTATCATTATAGGCAACCACTTTTACGGTTCCCGGCTCATACTTTGTATCCATCCACATCAAACGGTAGCGTTTCTGGCGTTTGAAATCTGCTATGGAAGCAGAATCCGCACTATTTTCAGCCGTTACAGTCAAATCTTTGGTACGCTTACCCTGACTCTTGCCATTGATAAACACTTCTGCCGACGGATAATTTGTATAAACAAAGATAGGAGTCACTTCTCCTTCACGTCCCGGCCATGTCCAATGAGGAAGGATATGCAGCGTTTCTTCATCTTTGTTCCAATGACTGCGGTACAGATAGTAACGGTCTTTGGGCAATCCGGCCAGGTCGATGATACCGAACAAAGAAGAATGGCTGGGCCAATCAGTATAATAAGGAGTCGGTTCGCCCAAATAATCGAAGCCCGTCCATACAAATTCTCCGATACCCCATGCGTTATCCTCATGCCAAATCCAGTCATCCTCCGGCAAATTGGACCAACCACAATGTTCCACATCGTAAGAAGAAGACTGATGATCGTCATATTTCTTCATAGCCTGACGGACAACAGGGAATTTATAGACGCCACGCGAACTTACTGTAGAAGCTGTTTCACTACCTAGAATAATCTGCTGAGGCAATTTCTTATAGTTTTCTGGATATTTATGAGGGCGGTAATTGAAACCGGCCACATCCATCACAGCAGCCATATTATTATTTACTACAGCATCAGGCGCATCCATACCTTGTGTTACAGGACGGGTAGGATCTTCACGATGACAGATATCCTGTAACATACGCGAAAGCTTTGGTCCGTTATTGCCATTCCACTGGTCGGGTACTTCGTTACCGATGCACCACATAACAATACTCGGATTGTTACGGTAATGACGGATCAGATTAGTCAGATCCTTCTCCACCCATTCATCAAATATTTTATGATAACCGTTGGCCATCTTTGCCGATTTCCACTCGTCGAAAGACTCCACCATCAGCATCATACCCATTTCATCACAAGCCTCCACCAATTCGGGTGCCGGCATATTATGAGAAGTACGGATGGCATTACAACCCATATCTTTCAGAATACGAATCTGACGACGTATAGCGGCATCATTTACAGCACCGCCTAACGGACCCAAGTCATGATGGTTACATACCCCTTTGAATTTGGTCAGCTTTCCATTCAGGAAAAAGCCCTTGCCGGGAACAATCTCCAAAGTACGGATACCAAAGCGGGTGGTATATTCGTCTTTCAAGGTATTCCCTTCATATACTTTGGATTCAGCTGTATAAAGAACCGGAGTATCAGGACTCCACAACTCAGGATTAGCCACTGCAAACTCCTGTTCAAACAAAGCATTATCAAAAACACTCAACTTGTTTTCCCCGGTAGCAACCACTTTGCCGTTTTTATCCTTGATCTGCGTCACAATACGGTAATTATCCTTATTAGCTCCTTCAGGGCTAACCAAAGAAGTTTTCAAAGACACTTTTGCATATTTGTCTGTCACCACAGGAGTGGTAACATACGTCCCCCAAGCAGGAATATGCGTATCTTCATTGATTACCAGATGAACATTGCGGTACAATCCGGCCCCCGGATACCAACGTGATGATTCAGGCTCGTTTTCCAAACGGACTGCCAGTTCGTTCCTCTCACCCGGTTTCAGATAAGGGGTCGCATCCACATAAAAAGAATTATAACCGTAGGGCCAATAACCGGCCTCCTGCCCGTTCACATAAACACGGGCATGGCTCATTGCTCCATCAAATATCAAAGTCGCTTTCTTGCCTTTCTCAAAACCGGGAGCATCAAAGTTCAGGCGATACCATCCGGTTCCTACAAACGGAAGACCTCCGGTACGTCCGGCATGTTCCATCGCCTCGGTCTGTCCATCTTGAGTAATAGCCATTTCCTGCTTGTCGTTATTGATACTGAACGGACCATAAATCGCCCAATCATGAGGAACGGTGACGTTCTGCCATTTACTGTCATTATAACCGGGATTGGCAAATTCCGCATTATCTTCACGCGTAAATTTCCACCCTTTTTCGAAAGTCTGCTCTGTACGTACCTGCGCTTGCAAAAAAGCAAAATAACAAACAGCTCCTAACGCAGCACACAAAAATCGTTTCGTATTCATAGTTATTTCTTATTAGGATTTTCTGTTACTATAAAAGTAATTTCACCTGCCTTGATCAAATCATCATGCGAAATCAAATATTTATTAATCTTCTTATTGCCCAGTCTGATTTCCTTTATATAATCCCCTTGTCCTTCTTTCTTGATAACCAATTCTTTCTTGCCCCAATATTTAGGATCAAGCTGAACGGTCACTTTATCAAAAGTAGGAGTGGTCAATGTATATTCGGGCACACCCGGACAATCCGGATAGAATCCCATCATACTGAATATAGCCCATGCAGACATCGTACCCGTATCATCATTGCCGGGAATTCCATCCGGCTTAGTTGTGAAATACTTAGCCAGCAATTCCTTCACCAATTTCTGTGTACGCCATTCTTCACCTTTGAAACGACTGAACAGGTAAGGATAGGCTATATCGGGTTCATTGGCCGGATCATAATTCCCTTCATCAAACACGCTTTGCAATTTATCAACAAATTTCTTGTCGCCCCCCATCAACTTTACCAAGCCATTGATATCATGAGGCACAAAGAAAGTGTAATTCCATGCATTACCTTCATGGAAACCGGGACTAGGTGCAAAATTAGCTCCTTCTTTCGGATCAAACGGTTCATAGAATTTGCCTTCTTTAGTTATCGGACGCAAGGTTCCGAAATCCTTGCTATAATAATTTTTATAGCCCATAGAACGTTTGCGGAACAATTTCGCATCTTCTTTCTTACCTAAAGCCTCCGCCAAGGTAGAAAGTGCATAGTCGGCAACATAGTATTCCAAAGCATGAGAAACCGAATTATCATACTGACTTTCCATCGGCACATACCCTTTGGACATATAATCGTCATTATCCGGACGCATCAGATTATCCTTGCCCGGAGTAGTGGCCGACTTATACATTCCCTTATAAGCTTCGTCAATGTCAAAGTCTTGCAATCCCTTCATCCAACTGTCTACCAGAACAGGAATAGAAGGGTCACCTTCCATCGTCAATGTTTCACGACCATACAATTCCCATTTCGGGAACCATCCGTGTTCCTTGTATATGCCCATCATGGTGTGAATCATATCCATCTGACGCTCCGGATATACCAAAGTCATCAACTGGTGATAGTTACGATAAGTATCCCACAATGAGAATACCGTGTAACGGTTATGGTTGGTGGTCAAAATCTTATCTCCCTCCATTTGTGGATATTGTCCGCTTACATCCTGCAAAATATTCGGATGAACCATCGTGTGATACATAGCGGTATAGAATACTCCTTTTTGCTCTTCCGTTCCACCTTCCACTTTGATACGGGAAAGATCATCGTTCCATTTCTTACGGGCTTCCGCACGCAGTTTGTCGAATGTTGTACCGAAAGGCTGTTCTTTTTCCAGATTCAAACGGGCATTCTCTATGCTGACAAAAGACACGCCCATACTGACTTCAATCACTTCTTCCGCTGTGGTATCGTAAGTAAACCACACTCCTATATCATCTCCGCTTATTTCTTTTGTATAAGCAGTATAGAGTTTGTATTTACCGGCCGTATCATCCCATTGCGCCTCCACACCCATCGGACGCATCATTTTCCAATAACCGCGTTTTGCCGGTACTTTGTTGATACGCATTACAAAATAGATAGGAAATACCGCCTGAGGATTATAACAGAAAGTTCCCAACAATTTGGTACCTTCAATCTCACGGTCGTTTACAAAACGAACGGTAGCACCACTCTCATTGGTCAATCCCTCTCCCAGATTCAACAAGATATTGCTTTGTCCGGCAGGAAAAGTAAAGCGTGCCATACTGGTACGTGGAGTGGCAGTCAGTTCACATTTCACATTGTATTTATCCAGTATATTGGTATAATAACCCGGATTTGCAGTTTCACCTTGATAGAAGCTTCCATAATTATGATAATCCACATCCAGTTTGCCGGTGGTAGGCATTAATAACAATGATCCCAATTCCGGACAGCCTACCCCGCTAAGATTAACGTGCGCAAAGCCGGTAAGATATTTATTATTGAATTCGTATGGAGTGGACCACCATTGCTTGTCTTTATCCTTATCCCCTTCGGGAACCCCCATCACATTGAAAGGAGTCACCGACATCATTCCATGAGGGGTTAATGCTCCGGGGTTTGTCGTACCGTAATTAGTAGTACCCACAAAAGGGTTTACATAATCTACCGGCTCTTTCTGTGCTGCCGCAGAAAAAACTGAGATACAAGCCAGAACAGCCGATAACAAAATTTGTTTCTTCATGCTATTTGTTGTTTATATAAGTTCTATTATTTCACTACAATTTCATCTGTAAACAAGAAACCTCCGAATTCGCCCGAAGATGCCTGATAACGTATGTAACGTGCTTTGGCATTTCCTTCCCAACCAAAGTTGATGAAAGTCACTTTGTCATCCTTCACTACTTTATGCTCCATGCGCTTCAGTTCCGTAAACTCCTTACCATCATTGGAAACGGAAATGATCACTTCTGAAGGTATAAAGACTTCAGGTCCACACACCTGCATAAAGTCTGCTCCAACAGAATGAATTTCTGTTTCTTTTTCCATATCAATGGTCACATCCATTCTTTTCTTGTCTATAAAACCTTGCCAACGCCTGTCACCATAAGTCCAGCCTCCGATCACACCATCTACCAAGGCACTGTCACCACCGGCCGAATAGCCGGGATAATAAGCGGCATCCGGTCCGTAAGCCACTTTCTTACCTACTGCCAAATGCTGTACGGGCTGATCCGCTCCCGGACGATTTCCTATCTCATTTTTCAAATCAAAAGGATGGTATCCTTCAGCTTTCAATGCCTCTACCTCTTTCAATGCACGAACATGAAAATCATCATAGTTCTTCACAGAAGGGGCACTCCAAGCAACTTCCGCCAAGGCAAGAATACGAGGATAAATCATCATTTCCGCATGTTCCGGAGTCGGAATATATTCTGTGAATAAATTAGCTTGTACTCCATACACCAACTGGACTTTATCCGCACTCAAAGTATCGGGTACAGGATTAAATGAATAAACTTTGGACAAAGGCAGATAGCCTCCTATTGCTTCCGGCTGGGAATCAGGAGCATCCTGATAAGAATCAAAATAGCAGAACTCACCCGGACTCATAATAGCCATGTGGCCGGAATCAACCGCTTTCATTCCCCCTTCCGTGCCACGCCATGACATGACAGTGGCATTAGGTGCCAAACCACCTTCCAATATTTCATCCCAACCCAATAATTTACGTCCGTGGGCATTCAAAAAGACCTCAATACGATGAATCAGATAACTCTGTAACTCGTTCACATCTTTCAAGCCTTCTTTTTTCATACGTGCCTGGCACAGTTTGCAAGTGGGCCATGAGGCTTTACCTGCCTCATCCCCTCCTATATGAATATATTCGGACGGGAAAAGTTCCATTACCTCTGTCAGCACATTTTCCAGAAACTCGAAAGTCTTTTCATTACCGACACAGAAATCGGCTTGTTTGTAAGGTTCGTGTGTACAAGACAACTCAGGATAAGCAGTCAGTACTTCTTCCGAATGCGCAGGCATCTCTATCTCAGGAATAACAGTAATAAAACGCTCCTGAGCGTATGCCACCAGTTCGCGGATATCATCTTGAGTATAATAACCTCCGTGAGCATCTTTACTGCCTTCTTCTTCATACCGTCGTCCGTTATTCCACCATTCTTTCCAAGTAGGAAACTCACGCCATGCCGCAAATTCTGTCAGACGGGGATATTTTTTTATTTCAAGACGCCAGCCCGCAGCGTCAGTAAGATGCAGATGCAGACGGTTCAATTTATAATATGCCAAAGCATCCATCTGCTTTTTTATAAATTCCTTATCGAAGAAATGACGGGAAACATCCATCATAAAGCCACGATAAGCAAAACGGGGTTCATCCGTAATGACTCCTGCCGGCAATCCTTTTTCATCAACCATTTGCAGCATAGTCTGAACTCCATAGAACAATCCTGCCCCGGAAGTTGCACGAATAAGTACCTGATCAGGAGTTACCGTCAGAACATATCCCTCGGAAGAGTTTACCTCCGGCAGTTCCGCCACTTGTTTCAAGACGACATTATGTCCCTCTTCTGCTATTACCGGTTTCAAATTCATGGAAGAAGCCACCAGATAATCTTCCAAAATCTTCTTGTCCCCCTCAGACGCATCTATATATAACCCTGTTTCCGAATTCAATGAAAACACTTCCTGCTGTAATTCCACCTTTAATGGTGCGGGAATAACAGAAAGTGTGCGTTGCTCTTCTTTCGTGCAACTTGCAAACAGCAAGCCCAATGCAACTTCCGCCAATATAATCAATCTTCTCATCTTCTCTTTTCTTTAATTCTATTAATTTCATTAGTACGAATGCCCGGTTTCAATTCTCCATTAATAATGTAATGAAATCCGTCCTGCGAAACTATTACAGCTCCGGCACGCGCACCTTGCTCATATTCGCCTAATGTAGTCCATTTATCCGTCTGCGGATGATAGAGCAGCAGGTTTCTATTAAACCGATACCACTCTACAGGATGTGACAAATATTCTTTTCCCGCATAAATACCTTGCAGAGCTTTTAAGAATATATCCTTATCAACTCCTCCGGCACACAATATCATACCCTCGCCAAAAGAGGTTCCCATTCCACCACCTAAAGAGATCTCATTACCTTCCGCATCATACGGGGTGGCAACCGATGACCATTCTTTCGTTTCCGGAGAATACATATATCCATCTACCGACAAAGAAGCCTGATGCCCTTCAACAGCCGGGGCAAATCCCCCCCACACATAAAGTTTTCCATCTTGTGCCACGCAAACAGGTTGTACTCTGGGTTCACCCGGAATATCTGTTTCTCTTTTCCATCCTCCAGACAAATCCGACAGATCAAGCATGTACATGGCCGAGGATGGAATGCCATTTACATTTCCACCGACAATATATAGTGAATGTCCTACTAATGCACCTGCCATATTATCCATAGTTACAGGCAAAGAGGGCAAAGTATCTCTTTTCAAGGTGTCTTTTTGCAAAGATAAAAGAAAAACATCAGACAAGCTGTGTGTTGCCGTAGTCCCTCCAACACAAATTAACCCTTTTTCAGTAGAAATAGTGACTCCATAAGCTGCTGCCTGAGGCAGTTGGCCTATTTTCTTCCACTCAAAAGCCGTATCATTTGACAAAGGGGCGATATATATATCCCGATAATAAGCTTTTTTTCCTCCATCAGCTACCGGTATATCAGGGAAATTACAACCTCCGGCTATCAGCAAATTTCCTTCAATCACTCCCGCATATAATGCAGAAACTCCCTTAAGAAAACCGGTATTCTCTGTAGGGAACCCATGCATTTTCTCAAGAGATATTTCAGAAGCATCCGATTGACCGCTACAAGCAGCCATTGTCATCATGCCCAGTATCGCATAAACGCCATATATTATTTTTCTGATCATGTTTTCATGGTGAAGCAAATAATAAAAAGTGTGCCAAAAGCAAATCAGCCATCCCGCTTGCCCCAGAAACGGATTGCACCAACGCAAACACAACATTCCTTACGCATATGGACGGAGGCATTCCACCTCACGCCCAACGGTACTCTATCACACTTTTGGCACACAGTCATTATTTGAATATAACTATCAATTTAATGAAATTTCATCAACAAACAAGAAAGCCGGATTTCCTTTGCCACCGTGCCAAGCAGGAATGCTATGTTCCGCTAAAGCGGTCACTTTCACATAACGGGCAGTCACCGGATCGAAAGTCAACGTATGGTTGAACACTCCATTCTTGTCATCCTGCTTCATTGCCGGATATTTTTCTGAAGCAATTTCCTTAAAGTTCTTTCCGTCTTCGGATACAGCTACAGAAAAAGCACGGGCATCAAACACCCAGTCACCTTTTTCCACACAAGTAGAAATAGAAGCGCTACTGATTTCTGTCGGCTGCTGCATATCAATAACTGCTTCCATATCATTTTTATAGAAAGCAATCCAACGGCCCGTCTTATAGTTACCGTTACCTTTCAATCCGTCCACCAAAGTGGGAGCGCCTTTGAATTCATATTGCTTGTTTACCGGTTGCAACATAGTGACAGGTTTCATACTAGCCTTGTTAAAAGCAATTTCCTCTGTAACCACACGGCTATTTCCTGCAGGACGTACAGTAATCGCTTTAAAAGTACAATTCTGTTTCAATTTCAATGTTTCCGTATACAACTGGGAAGCAGCGGAAGGTTCCGTTCCATCCAAAGTGTAATAGATAGGACTATTATCAATAGTAGACAAAGTAACATCCAGCGTACCATCTTTCGGATTAGGAGTAAATACAGCATTTACATCAAAGACATGCTTGGCATAATTATATTTATAAACATCATAAATATCTACCAACTGAGGCAAACGCTTCAAGAAACCTTCATAGTTTTTCTTTTCCGGCATGGTCCACTGAATTTCAGACAAAGCAGCCATACGGGGTAATTCCATATATTCTACCTGACTGTAGGTAGGAATGTATTCAGTCCATAAGTTGGCCTGTACGCCAATGATGTATTTCTGCTCTTCCGGAGTCAGATCAGCCGGCATCGGCTCATAGTTATATACTGTTTCAACGGGTACATATCCACCAATAGCCTCAGGTTCATTAGCAATATCCTTGGTTTGGTAATAGTCGAAATACAAATAAGTATTAGGAGTCATAATTACATCATGTTTCTGTTTTGCGGCTTCAATACCTCCGGCAACACCACGCCATGACATTACAGTGGCATTGGGAGCCAATCCGCCTTCCAGAATTTCATCCCAACCGATAATCTGACGTCCGTGTCCGTTCAGGAACTTCTCTGCATGATTGATAATGAAACTCTGCAATCTTTCCTCGGCAGTATGATTCTTGTCAGACTTAAGACCTAAAGCCTTGATACGAGCCTGGCACTTTGGACATTTTGCCCAACGTACCTTAGGACATTCGTCACCACCTACATGAATATATTCTGACGGGAAAATCTGAATAATTTCCCCTAATACATCTTCAATGAATTTCAAGGTTTCATCATTTCCTGCGCAAAGCACATCTTCTGATACCCCCCAGATTTTCCATACTTCGTACGGACCACCAGTACAGCCCAAGTTAGGATATGCAGCCAAAGCAGCCTGCATGTGTCCCGGCATATCAATTTCCGGTATAACCGTAATATGACGTTCGGCAGCATAAGCTACAATTTCTTTTGCTTCTTCCTGTGTGAAGAATCCACCATAAGGCTTGCCATCATATTTTCCCGAGTTATGTCCGATAACCGTTTCCGCTCTTTTAGAACCTATTTCAGTCAGTTCAGGACGACTCTTGATTTCGATTCTCCATCCCTGGTCTTCAGACAAATGCCAGTGGAAACGGTTGATGTTGTGCAAAGCCAGCATATCAATAAAACGCTTTACTGAATCTACCGGGAAAAAATGACGTGACACATCCAACATTGCACCACGATAAGAGAAACGAGGATAGTCATTGATTTCAACCGCCGGTAAAGCGATATCCACTCCTTGTGCTACCGGAATAGATTTACGCAACGTCTGGATGCCATAAAATACTCCGGCTTCCGTAGGTCCTGAAATAACCACTTGGTCGCTGGTTACCTTTAACTGGTATCCTTCAGGATTTTCAGCATTTCCACCTAATTGCAGGATTATTCCTTTGCCGTCTGTACCGGCTTGTACAGCCAATGACTTTCCGGTAAGATCTTTGATATAACTTGCCAAAAATTCAGCGTTCTTTTGCATTTTTTCATTGCCTTCCGGATACATTATCTTAGTTCCATTTGACAAAATAAACGGAGCAGCCTGATCCATTACCGAAATTTCCTGCGGTAACGGAATTATCTGATAATTTGCTTCTTTCACTTCTGTGTTACAGGATAAAAGCATAAAACCTGCCATTGTCAGCCCTGCAAGGCCCATTAAAGTTTTCATAATAGATATTAATTGATTAGTTAGTATCACTTAATTGCTTAATAGTTATATCAACCTTTTCATTCTTCTTCAGTTTATCTGAAGTAATAATCACTTTCTTTGTCTGTCCCGGCAACAAGTCAAAGAAGTTGTCAGTAAATCTCGCACCTTGAACAGGAATCTCTATGAACACATCCCTGGCCAGCTGTCTGGCAGACAGAGTCACTTCATATTTTCCATCCATCGGCTTCACTTTATAGCGGATCTCGGTCTTCGGAAGCTCCTGATCTTTTGCGTGGTTAAAGTAATAAATTTCTTCGGATAAAACCTCACCTTTCTTATTTTTTAATGTCATTAGAAGAAAAGTATTTTGAGGACTTGTTGTTATACCCGCATAAGGTTCCTTATAATATAAGGTGGAAGCATTGGCCGGAACCTCACCCTTGATACTCTTTTTAGTCAGAACTTTTCCATTAAAATCCATCACACGCAACAATAAAGTCACCTCTTTATCCGCTTCCAGCTTGTCCGACATAACATAAATATTCAAATCCTCCCCTTCCTTGACAGCATCTACCAATACCGGAGCAAAAGCTCTTTTTGCCTGATAATGCAACGCTTTCCAATTGCCATAATAATCAATGCTCGACCAGGAAACGACCGGCCAGCTGTCATTCAGCTGCCAATATAAAGTCCCCATACAATAGGGACGGTTACGACGATGGGCTTCCAAACCCTGGCGCACTCCTACCCCCTGCAAAACCAAACCCATATAAACCAACTGATCGAAATCTTCAGGCACTTTATAATACAGTCCCATAGTCTTCTTGATGAGGAAATTACCGATAGTGGCTTTTTGATGAGCATTCATCACCTCCGATTCCAATGCATAATCTTCCGGTGAGGCAAAAGTAGCAATCGTCTTCATTTCAGGAAATGCCTGAAAACCAAACTCACTCATAAAACGCGGAATTTCCGTATCCAGACTTTCAAACGGTTTCTGACCATACCAGATACCCCAATTATGGCTGTCTGCAATCTTCCAACTTTCGGGACGTCCCCAATTGGCCTCGTACGGAGAACCATGCATATAGAAACGGTCCGGATCAAGTTCAGCTACTTTACGAGGCAACAACTCACGGAAAAGTTTGTCATAGCCCTGCTTCATTCCTTCCATAATACCGGGATCAGTGTATTTCTTATCCCATCCCCAGTAGCGCATACCTTCATAAATTTCATTGTTTCCACACCACATAGCCAGACTGGCATGGTTCCGTAAACGCTTGATATTATATTCCGCCTCGGCCTCTACCCGTTTCATAAAAGCAGGATCGGACGGATAAGTAGTGCAGGCAAAAATAAAATCCTGCCAAACTAAAATTCCATTCTCGTCCGCCGCCTGATAAAAAGCATCATCCTCATAAATTCCTCCACCCCATACACGAATCATATTCATATTGGCATCTTTCACATCCTTGAACAACTGGCGGTAACGTTCTTCAGTAATGTTAGGCAGCAAAGCATCATCCGGGATAAAATTCGCGCCTTTGGCAAACATAGGTTCACCATTGACTACAAAATAGAAGGATTCTCCCTGATCGTCTTTTTCTTTCACCACCTTTATTGTACGGAGTCCGATACGCTCTTTTTGAGAAGCTATCACTTTACCATCCACCTTTATTACGGCTTCAAAGTCATACAATGCAGGTTCCCCCCAACCATTAGGCATCCATAAATGAGGCTGCCGTATCTCTATGGGAAGAAGAATATGGTTTGTTCCCGGCTGCAATGTCACCTCTTTCTGTTCGGTTACCTTTTCACCCTCCTTATAAGAATAAGCAACGGTTACTTCCGCTTTCTGAGGAGTTGCAGAAACACTGTTTACAGTCAGGCGGTTTTCAACTTTCGCCAGATCTTTTGTTACCGAAGCCTGACGTACATAGTAATCATCAATGCGTGCCACATCATAGAAAGTCAGTGTCACAGGCCGCCAAATACCACTGGTTACCAAGCGGATTCCCCAATCCCAGCCATAACTGTAAGGCGCTTTACGGCTATAGATACTAACCCGCTTATCACTATGATCATTATCAGCAGGATAATCAAAACCATTGGTTTCCCATTGGGGTAAAGTTTGCTTGACAGGTGAATGAAACAGAATCTGCAAATGGTTTTCTCCCTTCCGCAACACCTCTTTTACCGGAAGAGTATAGCCGACAAACATATTGTCCGTACGTTCCAACAAAGAGCCGTTCAGATAAATATCCGCATACGTATCCAACCCTTCCAAAATCAACAAGGCAGCATCCCGCGAGAGTTGCTCATCCGTCACATTAAAAGTTGTTTTATAAACCCAGTCCTCATTCTCTACCCACTGCACTTTTTGCTCATTCATCCCATAAAATGGATTGGGCAGCTTATTATGAGAAATCAAATCCTGATGTACCGTTCCAGGCACCGTAGCCGGCAACCATTCATTCCGGCCGACCTGGGCGAACTCCCATCCCTTATCAAGACTCAGACTCTCTGACTTCTTATACTCCTTTGCACTGAGCATCATCGGAAAGCATCCTAACATCATCAAAACTTTTAATGTTTTCTTCATCTTACCTATCTTTATTAATTTATATACTATTCAGCCCGGAATGTGGATGCAGGCAAACCGGCGCCATTTACCAGATTGGCACGGGTAAATGGCTGCCATCCGTAACGAACCGTTTCCGGCTCTTTCACCTTGTCACTCCATACTTTTATTTTACCGTTTTCAACAACAGCCTGTGCCGGATAAAATAATCCATCATCACCTGCCACTTCGAATGTACGAAGCGGTTTCCCATCCGAAGTGGACAACCCCTCCGCATAATCAAAAGAAATATAAGCCGCACCTCCACTAAATACGACCGATTTATAAAGCGGTCCCGAAGGAATGACATTTTTATATCCGTATGTTTTATTCAAAGCCCATGCAGCCAACCGTTCACCGACTTCTCTTTTCTGTTTGGGGTGTACGTCCAATGAGTCTCCCCTATCTGAACTGACAGCCATACCGGTATGAGGAATCTCCGCCATCAAACGACGCTGGCTATCACGGAACCAAGTCCATGACGGACGGTCTATACTGGACAATTGGACAAAATAGAATGGAAGTTCCGCATCCCCCCAATTCTTGCGCCAACTTTCCACCAACAATCCGAACAACTTTTCATGAGCCTCCCGATTATGGGCATTGGACTCACCCTGATACCAAATAAAGCCTTTGACCGGAAACTGTTCCAAAGGACGGATACCCGATTCATACAAATAACAAGGCTCATAAGGATGGCGTTGCAATTTATTGGAAGACTGCTTTACATTCAAGGCAGCACGCCCACGCACCCAGTCTTGGATAAAATCATTCTGCATCCAATTACGTAAGATAGCCGGAAAACGATATTCCAATGTACTACGGTCTATCCATGCTTCAGTAGGAGATCCGCCAATGGCATTGCAAATCAGTCCTACAGGAACTTGCAAACTATCCTGCAATTTCTTTCCGAAATAGTAAGCCACCGCCGAGAAATTACCGGCTGTTTCAGGCGAACAAACTGTCCACCGTGTATCCTTATAATATTGCAGATGATTCAATGAATCGAGTACCGAAGCATCCCACTCCACCGCATCCGTACGCCAACGGGCTTTCATATCATATAAACGGATATTGCTATTTGCAGCTTGAGGAACATCTTGTGCGGCAGTCGCACTCCAATTCAGATAAAACTCCATATTCGATTGTCCGGAACAGAGCCACACTTCTCCCGCCAACACATTTTCATAGACCAGTTTCCGTTTTTCTGTAGAAACAGTCAGCGTATATGGACCGCCCGCCTTCAATGGCCGGACATCCACCGCCCACTTTCCATCTGCTCCCGTCACAGCCTGAAGTTTCTGCCTGTCTATGGAAACAGTCACTTTCTCACCGGCATCCGCTTTTCCCTGAATAGTCAGCAGACGCCCATGCTGCAATACCATATTGTCCGTATAAATTTCCGGCATTTGCAAACCGCCAAAATCACCGGTTATGCCTTCATACACCGTTTTTGCCAGGACAGCCGCACCTTCCTTATCTGGATGGACAGCATCGGGCAACATAAAAGGATATGGATATAAAGGTGCATGAAAATCTATCAACTGTACTTGTGCGTATTTCGCTATCGTTTCTATAGCCAGCTGAATCTCATCATGCCAGTCGCGTGTGCCGGACTCAAACCGCGGATGGCGGTCGGCAATCGGAGTCAGACGGGCAATCAAAATACGACATTCAGGATTCGCCACTCTGAACGAATCAATCAGTGCACGATAATCCGCTATAAAAAAATCACGGTAATTGGGCCAATCACGCGGATCTGTATCATTCACTCCTAAATGAATAACCACTACATCACCAGCAAAAGCCAATGCATCCTTAAACTCTTTCTGTTGCATAAAAGGCCGGTGTCCCTTGTTCAGCAACGTAGCTCCCGGCTTTCCAAAACGCTCCACCGTATACCCTTCACCCAGCATTTGCTGTAACCGGGCAGGATAGGACTCCTTATCAGGATCGGATACACCTATGCCATAGGTAATGCTATTACCTACACAAGCAACCTTCACCCGCTTCCGTGCAAATGAAACGGTACAAAGAAACAAACATAAAATCAGTATTAATGTCTTCTTCATTTCTGGTCAACATAAGGTTTTACAATATCACGCCACAGCAAGTATCCCTTTCCTAATAAATGTAATCCGTCATTAGTGTATACTGGATTCATCTTGCCTGTCTCTTTCTCCACAAAATGACTATACAAATCAATATAGGCAGCTCCTTCCTTTACCGCCAATGGTTCCAACAAATCATTAATTTGTTTTACCACCTGCCAGCGTGATGTATGCCCGTTAAACATACCGTAACAATCATTCACCGGCAATACACTTTGCAAATATAATTTTGTTTTTGGAGATTCTTGCTTTATTTTCCGAACAATCATACTTATTTCTGAAATAATTTTATCCGCAGACGTTCCCCGAGAAACATCATTGATACCGATCAATAAAAAAATCTTTGCCGGTTTTCCCTTTACAATCGGATCCAAACGGTCATATACCCCCATACAGATATCTCCACTGATACCCCTGTTCTTCACATTCTTATTTTGGAACAACTCAGCCCACTCGCAACCGTTGGTGATACTGTTCCCTAAAAAAATAATATCTTTTGAAGTAACCGGAAGTTCTTCAAACAAAGTCGCTCTCTGCTCATAAAAAGTAGAATACTTGCGTTCCTGAGCAAACTGGGGTAACGCTAATAATAATCCCAATAACAATAAGACAATACGTTTCATTTTATTTTTGTTTATCTGGTGAATAAATCAATCCCTCTGCCGCCCTTTCTCCGTCAGGAGTCACAAAGACAGCAGTAAACATCCACTTCACAAGACGCGTCTGGTCCATCCGGAACTTACCGACAGGTAATTTCAGGAACACTTTATTCCAACCCTTATTTAAATGCACAGCCAGCGGAGAACGTGCCACACAATTTTCATTTCCTAATGGAATTTCATTACTCTTCACCTGATGGGTTGCTGTCCATACAGGAGGCATTATCTCCCTATCATTAATCCAAATACGGCTACCTTTATAATCCCATTTACCTTGCAGCGGAGCCAGATCCATCTCCGAACGGCTATAATTCTGAAATTCTGCCCATAACCCCACTTCCTGATCTTTAGGAGAATATACCCAAGTATATGCATACGCGGTATGATCCTCTTTAGGATCGGCATAAAATCCGGGAACAAACGTCCCCCAGACATGGCGTAAATAAATACCTGCCCCTATTGCCTGACGTACACCATACGTATTCCCGTTATAATGATAGGTATCCTTTAACTCCTGTTCAGGCGGGAACACCTTATCCATATCTCCCCCATTAGGAAAAGCATCCGTAATATTCCATTTTACATTAGTCTGTTTTACATAGGCGAAAGGATATCCTTTAAACGTATGCTCCTTATGCCACAACATACGCTTTTCAAAATCAGCGAATTCTTTGAATGCTTCCGTGTCTTCGGGTGGAAGTATCGTACCCAGTCCGTCAAAATATTCCGTACCTCCCCCTCTCCAGGCACGCTCGGCAATAGCAAGCATATTGGGATACAAGCCATTTTCAATAACCAGATTCCACTCATTGTCAATCAAACGATCGTGCCACAAAGCCAATATAGTTCCCGCAATGTCCTCACTGCCTTCTGCCTGATCATAAATACGGCTGTTGTACAAAGCTACAATATCACCGAAAACATCAAAATGATTCAGATAATGAAATTTGGAATCGATAGCAGGAATACCCGGTTGCGCCTTTCCACGGTAACTCCACAAATGTGTCATGTCTATTTCCCCCGGTTTATAGTGCCAGCCCGGATTCCAAGATATTACTTTTTTCCCTTTTGAGCGTACATACGCCACCATTTCGGGTACAAAATGCGGATTGGTAAACTCCACCTCATCCGTACCTATATGTAAATAAGGCACATCAAATGTCTCACACACCTCATCCAGCAACAGTTTCAATATTTTCATCCCTTCCGGACTTTGCATATCATGGCGGAAAGCACGCACAAAGGCAGCACTATGCCCCGGCATATCTATCTCAGGAATCAACAACACCTGATGTTTCTTACAAAAATCCACCAAATCGCGTGCCTCTTCCAGCGTATAATATTTACCCGGCATACGGATGGTGTTCACACTATCATTCAGCATAGGAAAGATTTTACTTTCCAATCTCCATGCCTGGTTTTCAGTAAGATGCCAATGAAATACATTAATCTTAAACCGGGATAAAATCTCGATCTCTCTTTTCAATTCTTCCATTGAAATATAACTGCGTCCCACATCCTGCATAAATCCGCGTATCCGGAATGCCGGCCAGTCTACAATCTCACATCCGGCAACAGAACTTCTCTTCCCTTTTTTCCGTTCCAATTGCCGAAGTGTCTGCATAGCCCAATACACTCCCTGTTCTGTTACAGCCTCTATCTTTATCCGCTTGTTTGAAACAGAAAGACGATAGGCTTCAGCCCCGTTTAGCCTGGCTTCCTCAATAGACGGAACCAGTTCCACTTCAATCACCGATGACGAATGTTCAACAATCTCACCACCTGCATTCATGATAAAAACTTCCCACTCCGGCCTCAACACCGGAGTAGAAAGTTTCACCTTTCCCATAGTAAAGTTCTTCCCCGTATCCTTATACAACTGAGGTTTAGGAAGTAACGAGATACTGGTTTGTGCTGTAACTATAGCACAAACCAGTATCATACCAATAAAACTAGAAAATCTGCGTTTCATTATTTATTTGGTCTTAATAATATCTTTCAGCTTTATCGCTTGGAAAGTCATGTGGGCCACACTGCTTTCATATAAAATTCCTACTGTTTCCTTGTCAATCATAGTCAAGCAGCTGTATCCCCAACCCCAACCGGCATCCAGCAGCAATTGATTCTCGGGCAACCAAGTCACCCCACCATCCAGACTTGCTTTGATGGTAATGCTATGACGGTTCTTGGCATCATTCGGATTAGAGAACAAAAGGATGTCTTTACCCAATACATTCTCTTTAGCTTTAACACTAATCAAACTGGCCATACAAACCGGTTCCTGTAAGGCTGTACGTGAAGACTCATGTTCTTTCCATGTTTTACCTAAATCTGTAGTTGTAGAAACGGCACGACTGCCACCACGATTATCACGCATATTCAGCATCAGCACTCCCGGTTCCACTTCCGCTACCTGAGATTCAGTTGTATTAGTGCGTGCCAATGTACTGATATTCCAGGTTTTTCCATGATCCTTACTGTATATAATACCGGCATTAGGAATACGGTCATTGCCAATATACTGGCTGGCAAAGACCAATGTTCCATCTTCCATAGAGATACCTCTACCGGGACCTTGCAGCAAGAAATACCATGACGGATCTTTCACCTGTTCTGTTATATTCATAGGCTCCGACCAGGTCTTACCATCATCATCACTTTTCACCATCATTAATTGTGCTGTATGATTACGGTCCATGCCTGTTTGTGAATTCCACCACGCACGCCCATTTCCCATACCATGTGTCCAGGCAGCGACAATCCAGATAGTTCCTGTCTTCTTATCAACCAAAATGGCCGGATCGCCTACTCCATTCTGTGCTTTAGGCAACCCATCATATTCACCAAATGCCATCGGAATGCGCATTTTCTCCCAAGTCTGACCTCCGTCCGTACTTCTGCTCAGACCTATTTCCACATACTCCTGTAAATCCGCACTATTATTATAGCGTACATCATATACCCCCAACAAGGTTCCTTTATTTGAAGTGGCCAATCCGGGAATACGATAGGCAGCAGCCCCGTCGTCACCGGCATGACGCACGCCGATCCCCATATAATGGGTATCCGCCTTACGGGCTATCTTCAAAGGAGCAACCTGTCCGTCAATCTTAGCTTCCACCACTTCTGCCGACACTTTGGACAAGATAGAAGCAACAGGCTTCATTTGCAGGCTAATCCAAAAATAATTCACTCCCGGAAACAATTTTTGGTCAGCTTTCAATACAACCTCACGCTTCGGGGCCTTCACTTCCGACTTCAAAACGGAATAAGAAGTATTGGCAGCCAATGTTTTTCCCGGAGTATTATTAGATATATAATCTACCGGAGCAAAATAAGTCTTTCCCCTCCTCTCCACGCTTTCAGTTCCACCATAATACAGTTTCACAGATTCAATTTCATTCAAATTCACGTCTTTGCCGAAGTCCAACTTCACTTCATTCAGCATCTGACTTTGAGTAGCCTCTATACGTAAATGAAACAACTCATTATCCTGCCTTTCAATCAACACAGGAATCCGGGTTTCGCGGACAACAACCGTATCTGCCGCCGCACTCAACTTGAAGGGTGCTAATATAAAAACAACAATTAGCAGTAATAAGCTAGGGTTTCTCATAATATTTATAATTTTACGGGTGTAAAAATAAAAGTTTTTATTGAAATTAGAAAATAAAAAGACGGTTTCTTTATTAATTTCATAAAGAACACCGTCTTTTTATGCAATTAAAGATTCTTATCTGACAAAAATTTAATAACCAACCGTTTGTTTCAACAATGGATTATTAGTAAGAGCTCCTTGGTTGATAGGCCAAAGCAGACGGGCAGGCTCCGCCGGAGTATAGTCAAGCACGTACGAATCGCCAAAACGCCTCAAGTCATACCATCGTTTACCTTCCAGCATAAATTCAAACAAACGTTCCTGCAAGACAGCATCCGCCGGACGCTTATCGACTTCCTGATTGGGAAACCCCACTGTTGAAGCATCATACGCATCACCAAACGCACGCCGGCGCACCCGGTTTATCTCTGTAGCCGGATCCTCACCCAAAAGCACTTTCGCCTCAGCCAGCATCAATAGCAAATCCGAATATCTATAAATAGGATAATCATCACATCTCACCCGTGTACTCCCATTCATAACTCCCCAATACTTATGCGGATACACCCCTACCAATTCCAACTTGCCATTTTCCACCTTATTATATACATCTTTCAATGTAACGTCACGACGGGTGTCTCCCGGCAGAAACTTCTTGAAGTTTTCCAATTTCACCATCAGGCGCATGATACCGAAATTATTCTCGACAGACGTATTTATCAAAGTACCATCCGCATTATAGAATTTCCCTAAATAATCAGCCTGTGGAAACAAATCATTATTTCCATTCCACAGATTGTATTCAAACAATTCATTATGAATGGTAAAGATAATCTCTTTATTACCTTTATTATCATAAGCAAACACTCCCTGATAAGTATCCATCAAGTCCAGATTGCTACGGCTGATATTATTCTGTATGTCAACCAACGCATTCTTTGCTGTCCGGGCATCTCCTTCTCCCCCGTCACGATGGGCACTCCACAGATATACATCCGCTTTCAGCATCAATGTGGCAGCCTTTGACCACAGCGATTTTTTTTCCTTTATGGTATAATCGGATCCAAAATAACTTAATGAAGATTCTATATCTTTTTTTACCTGCTCAAAGATTTCGGCAGCCGGAGTCGCCGCCTTTGCCAGTTTACCCACTTCAAAACCCAGGCTAGGCTCTTCCGTAAACACGACATCTCCCCATGAACGATATAGCTGATACATATAGTAAGCACGCAATCCATACACCTGTCCCAAATAATAATTCCTGGCACTTTCAGTCAGCACATCCGTATGAAGAGTTCTGCTGATAAACAAGTTCATCTGGTTGATATTCTGATACAAATCACCAAACCCGCTGATTCCGGGATTCTCCGCATTCAATGTATTATAAGGAAAACGTTCCATCCCTTGGGTAGCTTCTCCACCGAAAGGAATTCCCCCAAAGACATCACTTCTTGCCTCACCCAACAAAAACATATTCCACGAATGGCTTCTGAAGCGACTATGCAGTCCAAAAACAAATGAATCAAACTGTTCCGGAGTTTTCCAGTAATTCAAGTCAGTGATATCGCTCACCGGGTCCATATCCAACGAAGTACATCCACCGGCCAACATAGCCGATACGGCAAAAGCCAATATTATCTTTTTTATGTTCATACCTTTTCTTTTTTACACATTAAAATGACAATTGTAAACCAAACAGGACGGTTCTTGGTGTAGGATAGCGTCCATTGTCTATACCGCCACGACCATTTGCCTGAATATCCATAACCGGTTCCGGAGAAGTTCCATCATATCCGGTAATATAGAATAAATTCTGTCCCGTAACATACACGGACGCATCGGTCAAGAACACCTTATTTATAAGATTCTTCGGGAATTTATAACTCAAGGTTACCTCACGCAGACACAAATAATCCCCCTTTTCATAGAAAGTAGAGTTATTATTGTTCAGATTCGTTGTACCATTATTGGAACGGGTAATGTTCTTTTTCGCATTCTGGTCGGCCCAATAGAATTTAGGAATACTAGTTTCCGTATTGTTTTCAGACCACGAATTTCTGACATCCGTAATCAAATTGAACGACCCGTTATACTGCCCCAAGATTCTTGCTTTCAAATCATTGTAAATGGTATGACCCACCGCATAGTCAAAACGACCATACAAAGACCAGTTTTTATAGTTCAGCGTGGTAGAAAAACCACCGGTCCATTTCGGATAAATATTACCCACCACCTGACGGTCGTATGAATTTATAACATTATCCCCATTCTTGTCATCCCACAGTACATCTCCCGGCTCAATGGGTTTCCATCCCGGTTTACCCGCATATTCGGCAGCCTTATTCGGCCCATACAGGTTGGCAACCTCATCCACAAAATCACCGGCATGATTTCTCACATCATCCCAGTCACGCAAGATACGCACTTGTTTATAAGCAATGATATCACCCAAGCTTTTTCCTTCTTGAATGCCGCCTACCCAAACCAACGAGTTGGATTTTGGATCCCATACCTGCTCACCCCCCTGACGGTTGTTCACATTCCCGTTAAAAGGCAGCTTCTTCACCATATTTTTCACAAACGAAGTATTAGCGGTGACATCCCATGACCAGTCCTTCCTTGTCAGCAGATTCACCTTGGCTTCCAGTTCGAAACCACGGTTGCTGATAGTACCTAGATTCGTTTTGAACGAGGGAAATCCTGTATATTCCGGCAAATTCACATCAGTCAGCAAATCGGAAGTCGTGCGGTCATAATAGTCCATAATCATATGAATACGATTATTGAAAAAGCCCAAGTCAAGCCCCAGTTCAAACGTATGGCTCTTTTCCCAACGCAATTTACTATTGACCACCCCTGTATTCAAATAACCCAGGTTACCATTATAAGCACCTACCGAACCATATTTACCATATACATCAAAATTACCGATACCGTTTACATTACCGTTCAACCCATAACTGATACGCGGTTTAATCAAGGATACTACTTCCGCAAACTTTGAATCTTTAAAGAAAGCTTCCTCATGCACATTCCAACCGGCAGATATACCCGGAAAAAATCCCCAACGATTGTCGGACAATTTGGAAATACCGTCATAACGTGCTACCAAGGACACCATATAACGATAATTATAATCATAGTTAACACGGGCGAAACCGGAAAGAATGCGATATCCGGTTTTGACAGAAGTAGTATAAGTACGGTTAGTGCCCGCATTTAAAGTAGGTATATCATCTGTAGGAGCACCGGAAACACGCGCTTCCAGGTTCTGATACTGATAATCAAAATACTCACCACCTGCCATGGCATTGATATTATGTCCGCTAAAACCTTTTTTATATTCCAGAGTCAATGCATGCTGTTGTTGAAAAACTTTTGTATTTGTTTGAGAAGCATTACGATTGGTATTGGGAGCTTGTCCTATCTGTTGATATTTCTTTTCAAACAGTTCAAACTGACTGTCTGTATAATACATAGAACTGTTTCCATTCAGGAACAATTGCTGCGGAAGGATTTCCAAAGCAAAGCCGATATTAAACGAAGTCTTACGGTTCGTTGTAGAACGAGTCAGTTTATCTTTCCAATAATAAGGATTACCATCCTGATTACTCCATCCGGCAGCAGGACTTCCATCCTCATTCCACGGATTCCAAGTGGGAAACATACTCATGGTACGATAGAACAACTCATACTCTCCCGTTTCTCCGTTCCAAGGGCTTTTCAAGTCGTAAGTCCATAAATCGGGCATCTTGGACCATGAAAAACTACCGCCGGCATTCACTGTCAAAACGGGCAACAACTTGTATGAACCGTTGATAGTCCCGTTCACACGCTGATAATTGGTAGAAATTATCTGACCGTCTTCCGAATAATACCCTAAAGATGAGGAAAATGTTCCTTTGTCATTACCTCCCGACAAATTCAGATAATGATCTTGTGTAAACGCGGCATTGCGGAAAGTCAGATCATGCAGCTCACCGGCATGGTTTCTAAAAATCAAAGTTTTATCAGGGTCCACAGGATCCGCCATAGACCGCCATCCTTCATTCAGCAAATGTTTGTTTGCATCTGTCATAAAGGCCAGATCCACTCCGGAGTTAACCCCAAAACCTTTCTGGTTCTCCATACTTGTACCGCCATTGGTACGCTGCCAACCTAAACGTTGATAATACAAATAGTCACCGGCATCCAAATACTTATACCCTTCACGTGCAAAGTTCACACCCCCTTTGAACTTATAAGTAATTTGTGTCCTGCCTTCCACCCCCTTCTTGGTTGTCACCAGAATTACGCCGTTATTGGCACGGGCACCATAAATAGCTGTGGAAGCCGCATCTTTCAGCACCTGTATGGATTCAATATCTGAAGGATTGATATCATCCATAGAACGCACAAGGCCATCCACCACGACCAACGGCCCTTCCAGATTCTTGTTTATGGAAGCACCACCACGCAAAACGATATTGGGCGAACTACCCGGTTTACCCGAAGTATTTGTCACACGCAATCCGCTGACAGTTCCCTGCAAGGATTGGGCCGCATTACTCATAGCTGCATTTTGTAATACTTTATCATCCAACTTTGAAATAGAGTTCGTCATCAACGAACGTTTCTGACTCATTCCATAACCGGTCACCACGACCTCATCCAGCATTTCTGCATCTTCTTTTAAAATAACCTTGTAGGTGTTTGGCACTCCCACTACAATTTGTTGTGTTTTGTAACCTATATAACTCACATCCAGTTTTGCCCCCACAGGCACTTGGATAGTAAAGTTACCGTCTACATCAGTTATTGTACCATTTGTTGTCCCCACCTCCAGGACACTCGCTCCGATAACAGGTTCACCGGTGGCATCTACCACTACCCCTGTTATCGTTTTTGTTTGCGCCATCATGTTTATTGCAAAACAGAGGCATACGATAAAAAAGAGAGCTTTCTTCATGAATCTCAGATTTGGTTGATAAATTAATGTTTAAATAAAAAAGTTTAATTAAGTGTTAGTTTTAAAACCCCTCAAAAAGAAAATAATTTTAAAATCAACAGCGAATATATGCACGTATATTTAGTATATACAAGAAACAAAAGGAACTATATTCTTTATTAGTCTTTGTTTTTTAGAATAAACTAAATATTAAGGCATATTTTAAAAAGTTACATAAGGGAATAACTCAAAAAAGGAAAAAAGGTTCATACGGAGAAGATATAACAAGAAAAAACCTCCCTGCAATTCTTTGCAAAGAGGTTACTGAATTGTACACCCGATGAGAATCGAACTCATATCGTCGGAACCGGAATCCGGTATTCTAT
>OGNT01000253.1_pt1 | contig 25106 bp, 29 predicted proteins | sample 1573521 | NCBI WGS metagenome assembly OGNT01 (sample SAMEA2581922, study PRJEB24529) | metagenome | biome: Human gut stool | place: China | collected 2011
ATATCTGTTCAAAGGACATATTCGTGTCATTCGAGAAATTCGTGTTCAGTTAAATCAAAACACTTTGCGTTCGTATTCCAATCCGTCAGAGTGGCCAAAATTATAGAGAATACCGAGTTTAAATCCTGTAGCTTTGAGATAATTATATACTTGACTTCGATGAGAATCATTGAGTTCAGAAACAGCTTTCAGTTCAATAATAATATCACCATAACAGACAAAATCAGCTCGATAAGTCTGCTTTAGTTCATTTCCTTCATAGAAGACTTTAAGTTCTTTCTCACGTTCAAAGGGGATGCCTCGCTTAGCAAATTCAATAGCCAAGGCTTCCTGATAAACGGCTTCAAGGAATCCTGAACCCAATACATTATACACATGCATTGCAGCCCCAGTGATGTTATATGATTCTTTACTACGGTATATCATAATCTCTATATATATTTTTTTTTGAATACGAATTACACGAATCGAACGAATACATCCTGTTCAAGCACGGAAAATTCGTGTCATTCGAGGAATTCGTGTTCAGTTAAACCCTTTAAAATCCATAGAATCCAATGAAGAATCAAAGAAAAATCGATCTGATTGTGGTACATTGCAGTGCCACACGTGTAAACCAGGACTTCCCTGTAGAAGCCTTGGAAGCCTGCCACAAGGCCCGTGGTTTCCACTCCATCGGTTACCACTATTACATTACGAAGGATGGCATGGTCTATCCCTGCCGTCCAGAAAACGAGGTGGGGGCTCACGCCCGCCACTACAACACCCAAAGCATCGGAATCTGCTACGAGGGTGGTCTCGACGAGAAAGGCAAGCCTGCCGACACTCGCACTCCAGCCCAGAAGGAATCTCTGGAAGACCTCCTCTACAGTCTCGCCCTCGACTATCCCGATGCCGAGATTCTAGGTCATTGCGACCTCCCCTGGGTTCGCAAGAGCTGTCCTTGCTTTAATGTCAAGGAATGGCTGAAGGAAATCGACTTCCACATATAATTCCCCGTACTCTTCTCATACATTCATTTTCTCTCCCCAATCTTATGTCCCGCATAAGGTTGGGGATATAATCATTTATCCTGACTAATATTTATCTTATATATCCCAACAGATCAAGATACATCTACCATCATGAGTACCTTGAAAATCCTTGGCAACACCAAGTCTTCCTATCAATACCGCCGGATAACTTCTTGTTCTTTTGGAATTCGGAATTTTCCTTTGTATTTTGTTTCTTGAAGCATTTGGAATTAAAGCAGCCTTGATGCTGTCGTTAGCCAGAGTAAAAGCACAGACTATTTCATTCCTACCACTTCTTTCTGTAGCAAAGAAATATGTTTTCCCCAATAATTGTCCATCATAGAGACAAGCCTCTTGATGAAAGAAATCATCAAGGTCTTCATCGCCACAACAGAAAGAATCAAGCTCATTTTTTGTCGTAACACGATAAAGCGAGCAATTACTTTGCAAAAGGACTCTTTCCTCCATGCGCTTTCAAATTAGCAGTTGAACGAACCAATATTTTCTCCACATCAGCAAATGACATTCGCAAAGCCTTTCTTTGCGGATTACGTTCATTCTCCTCTGCCTCACGAACAAATCGTTCGGCAGTCTCACCTGTAAGAACAGGAATACTTCTTATCTCTAATGCCATAACCTTTCATTTTAAATGATTAATATTATGTTGCAAAATTATGCATTTTCAGCGAAACCACCAAGGAAAATGCCAAAAATCTGCAAGTTATCAGCCAATTACCCAAAAATCAACTGTAAACTATTAACAATTAACTCTAAACTCCCTTCCCCAGGCGGTCCCAGCCCGCACAATATGGCGTAGACCTTTGATGGTCCGCCAACCTTATAGCGCAGCGGTTCTGAGCACCGGAGGGCGGTTACATCCTCTCGTCCCTGAGGGAAGAGAGGCTTGGTGAGAAAGGTGGAGCCTTCTTTAATGGTAAGAAGGACGGGATGATTTTAGAACTCCCTTCCTTAACGGTAAGGAAGGACGGGTAGGCTTTCGAAAAAAATCCTTTTGGCTAAAGGGAGGCAGAGGGTTTCAAAAGTGCATACCCTCCAATCACCCCATAACATACCAGCGGTATGAGAAAGGCAATCGCCATACTCCCCGTAGTATCCGCAATATACCCCATGATTACAGGAGCAACCGCACCTCCCACTATCGTCATGATAAGCAACGAAGAGGCAAGCTTGGTCTTTGTACCCGCATCCCTCAATGCCAGCGAGAATATCGTCGGAAACATGATGCTCTCTCCTAGATACAGGGCGAAAAACGCAATGAGCGATAAGGTTCCGCTACATACCACCACGATCAATGTGGCAACAAAGGTGAGGATGGCACAGGTCAGCATACCAAAACCGAATGCCATCACTCGCATCGGCTTCTCCTCCACCATCTCGTTCGTATCTGTCTCATGCGCTCTCCTTGGGTCTGGCAACTTAATCCTTGATAGGACCAGTGCCACAGCAAGCACGAAGATACCCACCAGGGCATAAGGAATGGCGATGTTGACGCCCGAGAACAGGAGCTGTCCGCCAACCAGCGGTCCTACAATCCATCCGATACCATTGAGTGACTGCGACAGGTTGATTCTGCTCTCCGCCTTGTTTGGATGTCCCAGTACCGTAGTATAAGGATTCGCACTCGTTTCCAGACAGGTCAGTCCGCATCCTATCACAAACAGCGACAGAACGAAGAAGTAGAAACTGTTGATCCTGCTTCCCGGTATGAACATCAGGGCACCGATACCGAAGAAAACCAGTCCTGTTATCACTCCCCTCCTGTAGCCCCACTTTCGGATAATCCATCCGGCAGGCAGTGCCATCAGAAAGTAGGCACCATAGACAGCAGCCTGCGTCAGGGCCGACATCGCCTTGCTGATATGGAACGACTCCTGGAAATGCGGATTCAGCACCTCCAGGATGCCATGGGCAAAGCCCCACATGAAGAAGAGGCTGCTGATGATGAGGAAGGGCACCAGATAGTTATGCCCTTCGTATCTGAAGATGGATGGCTTCGTCATGATTCTCAGCAAATTTAAGACTGTCCTTTACTACCAGTGCCAGATAACCGCCGCCACCGGCTCCCGGCATCTTCCATGCCAGTACCTCCTCCATGCGGCTATAGCGGTCAATCATTGGCTGCACACTCGCCTCCGGTTCTATCACACCGTTGATAGACGGATTCACCATCCCCGGGAACATCGCAATCTGGGCCTCGAAAGATGCCCTGTATGCTGCAGCAAAGGCATCGAGGTCGTGCGCCAGAATCGCCTTCCAGCAGGCATCAGCTGCATCAGCCAGCGCCTTCACCTTCTCAGGCGTGATATCCTTACCTTCCACTACACTGCATCCCGGCCGTCTCGGTTCCATCGGAATCATCACCAGATGGTCTTCCAGGAATCGGAGGGTCATCTCATCCTGCGTACTCTCAATCTTCTCCGGCCAGAAGTTGTTGTCATAATAATGACGCACCAGACCGGGCACACAGATACCGATGGAATCCTGGGCACCCGAGATGATACCGTCATGACGCTCCGGATTGTTCTCAAAGCAGAATACCAGTCTGGCGAGCATCTCCGGATCCATCTTCGGCAACTTCACCGGCCATATCTTCTGAATCATCTTACGGGTAGAGGTGGACAGACCGCAGCGGTCGCGCACCTCAAAGGTAGGTTCCAGCGAGATGGTAATCGCCCATCCCGGATGATACATGCTTACATAAGGCTGGTCAATCCATGTACCAGCCAGATCCAGACGGGTAGGAATCCCCGCCTCCTGTGCCGAATTCTCAGATACGTTCGATAACGCCTTCTTCAAGTCAGAAGAAGACCGAGCCTTCAATCCAGCATGAGGCGTGCGCTGGAGTTCGACATATTCGATGCCTCTTTCCTTACAGATCCTACGTTTCTCATCAGACCCACCTTCAGCGTTCACCACAAACACATCCGGTTTCACCTTATCAAGAGTTGGCAGGAAATCAATGACTCCGCTTCCCTCATTGATATACGCATCCTTCACCGCCTTGATATTCTTGACCATGAATAGCCTTTCCTCCTGCGGAAACATAGGCTTGCGATGCTTATACTCCAGATAAGTAGCATCCGATCCGATACCCACATACAGGTCACCATATCGTGATGCCTGCTGGAAAAACTCCACATGACCGGAATACAGCAGGTCGTAACACCCGCTTACAAAAACTTTCTTCTTCATTTGTTGTTTATCACTAATTATAGAGTCTCCGAAATCAGAATAGGGGAGACGTGAATGAGGAGTCTCCTCTAAGTGGTCTATTCTTTCTTTTCTTTTTTCCATTAGTAATAGTTTATGTCGTAAATATGTGATTTGTTTATCTTATTTGTATCGTAACCGCCAGTGCTTCCAAAGTTGCCACCATTCAGTATCTCTGCTAACAACAATTTTCCACGCTCTTCATCCATTGGAGCTATCATCTTTTCCTCTGATAGTCCCAAAGTCACATGGCAGGTACGAGGCGTCAACCTTCTCGCCCCAAAGTATGCGAGTAAGGATATCTATAGTCATACCAAATAATAAGACATATGAATAGCCTTATCTTTAATACGTTCTACCATACCTAAAACATCATACACAATTTTTTCTGCATCTTCGGGAGAAATCGGTCTTGGATTTCTGGCATAAGAATGTGCATATGCACCGCGAATTGATTTTAGCAGAGACAAAGCAGAAGTTTCAATTGGGTTTCTTGGAACCTCAATGCCTATTGGCAGAAGTAGTTTACGCAAATATTTGATATCTATACCATGATTTTCTTGCATTGCGTATTTACTAAGTTCACTTTTTCTTGCAGAAATTCGTTCTAGCAAATAGTCATTGAAAATATCAGGCCATTGACTTTCATCATTGATACATTTCTGATGATCATCAAAATGCAACAGACATAATGTGGCATAAGAATATCTTCTCGGCTTACCCTTAAACTCGCTTTCTATCCTATCAACAGAATATAAAGTTACATCCTCTATAAATTCCTCAAAAGCTGCATGAGACAAAATACAAAAGGAATGTACATCAAGGCTATAATCCGAAGGATGCTCCATAGTGTCTTTATGGGTATCAATATAGCGAATTAACAATTCAGCAATGTGATCCTCTAAAGCTGAAAAGCGGTCATTTAACTCTTTGCTCGACATATTCAAAAGGAGACACAAGTTTTAATCCATATACTTCATTAACTATATCTTGGATTCGAGAATATCTAATTTTATAATTTTCCATATTTTTTGTTGATCCATCAATTGTTGCTTGAAAATCAGTATCAACTTCAAATAGCTTTTTATATGCCAATACAAAATTATGATTATTTTCTTTTGTCAACTTTGTTTTATCCACTTTATCAAAGAAATAAACTAAGACTTCCAAGAGAACACGGTTAAACTGTTTATTTCGTTCACCATTTTTATACTTTCGTGCAACAATATCACAAGAGCCAAAAACTTCAATTAGTTTATAAATTGTATCCATAACTTTGCACTCTAAAGCTTTTATGGCAGTTTCTTCTGTCTTCCATAACTTATTAAATACACGAGTCGTATTATCTAGAAATTGAAGTAAGTTTCCTTTGTAATCTTTTGCATATTTCAAGAAAGACATACAACGCAAAAGAACTTCGACATCACGTAGTCTTTTATCTGGTTCTTTTATCGTCATTACTTGACGTAAAATATTATCTTCATCAGTTACAGATATCAAGAATTGCGAATATGGACCTTTATTCAAAGCTTGTCTTAACTCTTGCGAACTCAAAGGTGTTGAACCAGAATTTAATCTATAAAAAATATCATAAAGAGATTCGTCACTTGGATAGTTAGATATTACAGTACATCTAAGAGCTGAATTCTCAAAAATCCTAAGCATATCTGGATTTGAATCAATATCCTTGTACGTTTTTTGATCATAAGAACTGGTCAAGCCAGTAGTCTTTGGACTTTTCTTCGTCCAATACTGATATACTTCAGGATTTTTAAAACCAGCAATAGTAAGGAGACGTTGCTTTCCGTCAATGACAATATAGGAATTTCGTTTATTCTTATTTTCAGCTAATACAATTTCTGGGATAGGATAACCTATCATTATAGACTCTATCAGTTTACTCCTTTTATTATCATTCCATGCATTTCTTCGTTGGAAACCAGGATTTAAATCTATGTTACCCTGTTCTATCTGACTCAAGATAGTAGCAACGGTCCAATCTCGTGAAAAAACTATTAGATTAGAATTTTCATTCGTTTTTTGAATATCATCAATATCTTGATATTCTTCTTCTTTTTCGTCACACATAAGATATCTATTTTATTATAAAAACATTAACACAACTCTTTCCTATCCTCTCCCATCAAAAAAGATATTGAGAATAGAGAGATACTGAATAAACTTCTGTTCCCAGGCGGTCCCATCCCGCAAAACCATGGCGCAGGGCTTTGATGCCCCACCAACCTTAGAGCGAAGCGGTTCCGAGCTCCGGAGGGCGGTTACATCCTCTCGTTCCTGAGGAAAGAGAGGCTTGGTGAGAAAGGTGGAGCCTTCCTTAAGGGTAAGGAAGGAAGGGTAGGTTTTCGAACCCAACTACTCTTTCACCATATTCCAGAGGAACAAGGTATTACCGATGATATATCTTCTCCACATACGCTTAGGCTCCTTGATCAAGCGATAGAGCCATTCCAGGCCATACTCCTGCCACCAGATAGGTGCACGCTCCACGATACCAGCAAAGAAGTCGAAGACAGCACCGATGGTACCTACGTGACAATGGATGTTCAACTCATTCCAATGAGAGTACGTCCACTTCTCCTGCTTAGGAGCCGTCATGCCAATCCAAAGCAAATCAGGGTTGACAGCATTGATGGTATCAATAATAGCCTTGTTGTCCTCATCCGAGAACTCAGGCTTATACGGAGGCGAATAAGTCACCACCTTCAGGTGAGGATAATCCACGGCAGCACGCTTCACAATCAGGATGCCCTTGCCTACCTAGTCATTGCCATCCTCATCTCGCATAACCAAGGAACGAAGGCAGCCCAGATACATCCTGCCTTTCTGAATCCCCACCTACCCCAGGCGGTCCCAGCCCGCACAAGCTGGCGAGGGCTTTGATGCCCCGCCAACCTTAGAGCGAAGCGGTTCTGAGCACCGGAGGGCGGTTACATCCCTAATCCCTATGGTAGGGATTTAGGGCTTGGGTATAGGGTAAGAACCCTCCCGCAGGGGAGGGACAGGTGGGGCTTACTTACCATACATATTCTCATAATACTTCTGATATTCCCCAGAAGTAACATGATCCATCCATTCCTGATTATCAAGATACCATTTTACGGTCTCCTCGATTCCCTCCTCAAACTGGAGTGATGGCTCCCAGCCGAGTTCCTTCTGGAGCTTGCGAGAATCGATAGCGTAACGCATATCGTGACCCTTTCTGTCGGTTACATAAGTAATCAAATCCAAGTCAGCACCCTCAGGGCGACCGAGCAATTTATCAACAGTCTTGATAACCACCTTGATGATGTCGATGTTCTTCCACTCGTTGAAACCGCCGATGTTGTAAGTCTCGGCAATCTTGCCCTTGTGGAAAATCATATCGATGGCACGGGCATGATCTACTACATACAACCAGTCACGCACGTTCTCCCCCTTACCATATACCGGCAATGGCTTGCGATGACGGATATTGTTGATGAACAACGGAATCAACTTCTCTGGGAACTGGTATGGACCGTAGTTGTTAGAGCAGTTGGTTACGATGGTAGGCATACCGTATGTATCGTGGAAAGCACGAACGAAGTGGTCTGAACTTGCCTTGGATGCTGAGTATGGAGAGTGAGGATTATACTTGGTAGTCTCCAGGAAGAACTCCTCTCCGTAAGCCTCGTGGTTCTTACCGCTGGATGCCTTGGTCGTGAAAGGAGCAGGAATGCCCTCAGGGTGAGTCATCTGCAATGCACCATAAACCTCATCGGTAGAGATGTGGTAGAAACGCTTGCCCTCATATCCCTCAGGAAGACTCTCCCAGTAAATCTTTGCCGCCTGGAGCAGAGACAGGGTTCCCATCACATTGGTCTGAGCGAAGGTGAAAGGATCCTTGATACTTCTATCAACATGGCTCTCAGCAGCGAGATGGATGATGCCATCCATCTGATAGTCCTGCATCAGCTTCAGCATCAGGTCGAAATCACAGATATCGCCCTTAACGAAAGTATAGTTAGGCTTGTCCTCAATGTCCTTGAGGTTAGCCAGGTTACCAGCGTAAGTCAACTTGTCGAGGTTGATGATGTGATACTCAGGATATTTGTTCACGAAAAGTCTTACTACGTGTGAGCCGATGAAACCAGCACCGCCCGTGATAATGATATTCTTCATCTTCTTAATATTCTAAATTCTTTTTTAATGTTTGATCTTTCTCTTCAAGGATTGAAAGAAGATACTTGCCATAGTCATTCTTCAGCATAGGCTGAGCATTCTCACGCAACGTATCACTATCTATCCAACCTTGGCGATAAGCAATACCTTCCAAACAAGCAACCTTCAAGCCCTGGCGCTTCTCTAAGACTTCGATAAAGGTAGAAGCCTCAGAAAGGGAATCATGGGTTCCGGTATCAAGCCAGGCGAATCCTCTTGCCATGGTCTGTACCTTCAGCTGCTTATCCTTCAGGAACTCCTGGTTTACAGTTGTGATTTCCAACTCACCACGAGCAGATGGTTTGATATGCTTAGCTACTTCCACCACCTTATTAGGATAGAAGTATAAGCCCACTACAGCATAATTGCTCTTTGGATGTTCAGGCTTCTCTTCGATACTCAGGCAATTGCCTTGCTCATCAAACTCTGCCACGCCATATCGCTCAGGATCGCTTACTCGATAACCAAATACAGTAGCTTTGTTATTCTGCTCTGCATCTACTACAGCCTGATGCAACATCTGGTTCAAACCAGCACCATAGAAGATGTTATCTCCCAAAACAAGGCAAGCAGAATCATTACCGATAAACTTCTCACCGATGATGAAAGCCTGTGCCAAACCATCTGGTGAAGGCTGCTCAGCATACTCAAATTTCACACCCAGTTGACTACCATCACCTAAGAGTCGCTTGAAGCCAGGTAAGTCGAATGGTGTTGAGATAATCAGAATTTCACGGATACCAGCCAACATCAATACCGAGATAGGATAATATATCATCGGCTTGTCAAAGATAGGAATCAGTTGCTTGCTGATACCCTTTGGGATAGGATACAAACGTGTACCGCTGCCACCTGCTAATACGATTCCTTTCATGAAATACTAAACTATAATTTATTCAGATAAAATTTCATCATTCTCATTGCTTCGCTGTGAGAATCAAATCCATTCTTCTTTACCTCTTCAGCATAGCTTCTTCGCTTGCTAAGATTTGCATTCACCACATTGATAATAGTATCAGCCCAAACTTCAGGCGATTCATTTAATCCTATGTAGTGTGCCAACTCTGAAGCAGTAGTCTCTTCTGTTATATTTTTAGAGAAGAATATTGGTAAACCTGCACATTGAGCTTCTATTCCCACAACAGGCATACCCTCATACAAACTTGGTAGCAAGAATGCATCAAAAGCATTATAAAATTGCTTGATGTCATCACGACGACCTAAATCCTCTACTCTACCTTCCAATCCATATTCCTTTATTTTTTCATGCATTGCCTTTTCTAATTCGCCAAAACCAATCATAACAAGTTTAGCATTAGGCTGTTTTTTAGCAATAGCATTGAATATATCAATCAGGAAAAGAGGATTTTTCTGATCAACATATCGTCCGATAAAGCCATAAATCACCTTGTCTTCCCATCCAAACTTTTTTCTGGTTTTATCTCTAAGAACCTTATCAAAAGCATTGGCATCAGCATTGATTACAGTCTTAAATATTGTAATATCACCTTTATCATAGGTTTTCTTACCAAATTGCCAAACACCACAATCTATAGAATTTGCCATGTAGTAATTAGCAAACCAATGAGAGAAAGGACGAAGAGCCAGTTTTACTATAGTTTTCTTCTCATTCTTGTCACCTTTAGATATACTCTCCGAGATTCTAACCTTTACACCAGCTAACCACCCCAAGAACATAGGAAAGACATTCAATGTATTATCAAAGGCATGCATGATTTCATATTTATTGTCCTTCAATATTTTATAAGTCTCTCTCATATGCGCTCCAATATGCTTGTAAGGAGCAACCTTATAAACCCTGCCACCTAAAGAAAGAATTTCTTCCTCAGGAATACCATTTGAATCAGAATCACAGATAAAGTCAAACTGAATCTGGGTTCTATCAATATGTCGGTAATACTCCATAATTAGATTTCGTTTTCCGCCAGAATGGAGTACACCTGCAATAATTGCAATTCTCTTCATAACCATTAACTATTTTACAGATTCATTATAAAAAGTAGAGATACCATTCAACATAGGAGTCAACTCAACTTGTGCCAAACGTTGCATCTTTTCAGTATCCAAAACCATGTTAGACACATCCATAGGGCGGGCATTCTCATAGACAATCTTAAAATCCTTCTTTGTGATAATCTTCAAGAAGGCAAGAACATCATTCACAGAATAGCCTCTGCCACTACCCAAGTTAACGGTCTCGTTGTTGACATCCTTATCTATTAACTGATAGAATACCTTTGCCAAATCATCAATATAGATATAATCACGGATAGCAGAGCCATCACCCCAAACTTCTACAGGTTTATCCTCCAAGATCTTACCAATAGCTACAGCTACCAATCCTTGTTTACCATGAAGATTTTGACCATGCCCATATGGATTAGATGGGCGAACTATCAAGTACTTCAAGTTTTCTGTACGATTCTTAAAAAGAATACTATTCTCCATCATTTGCTTTGACCAGCCATAGTAAGAAATAGGTGCCATTTCATCTGTCTCAACAAATGGTTGCATCGTTGAACGATTACCATATATAGTACCCCCCGAAGAGAAATACACAAACTTGATATTCTCCTTGGCACAAATTTCCATCAACTTGATAGAAGGGAATATCATGTTCTTAAACTCATTGTTGAAATCATCATATCCACTACCTGGTATCAGTGTAGACACAAGATGAACCACGATATCTATCTTGTTACCAATCAAAATCTTTTCAACCTTGTCGATATTACCTAAAGCCTCTCGGTAAATCTTTACATTAAGGCCATCAAGTCTCGACACATTGGCAAACTCTGGTTCTACAACAAAAACATTATATTTTTCGTTTGTCAAAAACTGCTTGACCAAACTGGAGCCAATAAATCCTGCTCCTCCTATAAAAAGTATATTCATATTATTTTACATTACTATAAAATCTCAACATAAAGATATCCAACTGCATAACATCTATAATTTCAACACTTACATAACTGTTTTTTGTCACAAAAATAGATGACTGTATACTATGTTATGAAATATAGCAGATCAAGATTTCCATATATTCAAAGTTTGTTGTAGGGCTAATTGTTGCATACTGTTAAAGAGCATCGTTTTTTTAAAACAATCAAAACTATAAGCTAATCTAAAGTTTAACTCAACTTGCTCTCTTTTATTAATATCAAGACCTTTCTTTCCTAAAGTCTTTGTTAATAAAGCCATAACACATGTTACATCGTGTCCATGGAGTATCAAATGTTCGTCATTAGCTGTCCGGGTAATAGTATTCATAGCCTCAATGACTTCATTTATTTTTAAGGATGAACTTTGCTTATTATAATTTTTAATTGTATTAAGCAAAGCTTCATCTCCAGCAAAATCACCTTTTGTTATAAACTTTTGGTATGGTAAATCTTTCTCCTTATCTGAATTCGCTTTCAACTTTAGATTAAATTCCATTTTTTTGTTTACTATTCTAAACAATCCTAATCTAATACACAAATTAGAAACATAATTTCGAAAACCCACGATAGAATCAAATGAAGCAAGCTTATTATTAGAATATAAACCTTTTGAAATATGTTCAAAAGCTTCAGAATACAAAATCATTATTTCAAGATCATGAGAATCGGTATACAAAATATGCGAATCTGTACGAAGCCCTCCCAAATGCCAATCATAGTCTAAATCAACTATAGCATAAACATAATTACCATGTCCATTTTTCGTTTTGACGCTATCATAAACTTTAAATACACTTTCTTTACCATTACATATTATAAAGGTAACATTTTGAGTGTTTACAAACTTTATAAAAACATCTCTATCGTTTGTTCCCTCAACTAGAAAATACATCTCTTTCTTGTTTTCACCCATACAGATTTCATTAGCAAGTCTTTCTACATCATAACGAAAATCTGATAGTTCTAAATCATTCTTCATAATGCAATTCAGATGTAAGATTCCAATATGGCCCAATTAACGTAGGAGAATGTGTCGCCATAATGACCGTCATTGGGTTCAATTTCAATACATTCATCAAGTCCTCTACAAAATGTTTCTGCCAACCAACATGAAGAGATATTTCTGGTTCATCTATCAACAAAAGAGAGTTTGAATCAAGCATAAATAGCATTTGATAAAATAATATGAACAAATGCTGCTCTCCAGAAGATAATTCTTGGAGTTGAATTATATCATTTGTTTTTGTAGAAACAACTTTAAATCCCCCATTTTGAACAAATTGCACCTTCTTAAACAGCAGTTTGCTATTCATTATTTCCAAGAAAAGTTGCAGCTTATTAGCTAAATCTTCATAAGGCTTTAGTTTTTTTAAGCTATCCTTTACATATACTGACAATATTGTATAAGTCTGCAAATTTAGAGAATGAACATCCAAAGGAAAATCTTTATCCGAATTTTGTTGTATACCTGTCTTTTGTAAGATGTTTTGCCTTTCCTTCAACATATCTAATCCATTAACCAATTCATTAAGCAAAGAAGCTTTCACTTCTTTTATTACTTCAAAAGCCTGAATAATACGATTCGGAAAGCTTCTATCCAATTCGGCAGAGAGGTTTGCAGCTTCATTCATGGCAGAGCCAACCTTTTTCAATATATCCTTAGAACATTCATTTATCGCTCTTTTGTATTTATTCTGTTCTTCATCCAAATCATTAGACTTATAGGGCATAATAATTCTCTCCGTAGTTATCAAATGCCCATTATATGCATTCATTACATCTTTTAGCCATTTAGGATAATTGTCTTTATTCTTTTCAGATGTATCCAACCATTTTTTGCTAAGACTTGTAACCATCTCAAATTTATCTTTCAAATCATACTCTGGTACATCCATAATGGCACTAAGATAAGATTTATGTAATGGTTTCGAATTTCGCAACAACTCCTGGAATCGTCCATAAGTTTTTTGTTCTATTTTCAATGCACGAGAATCAGTAGACATTACTTGTCCTTTATACCTACTAAATTCAAATTTAAGCTCATTGAATGTTTTGGGCTGTCTCGATATTACGAGTTTATTACCTAATTCAAAATATATCGTAAAAGACTTGAACTGAACTTGGCATAAATATTCCAAATCATTTGTAAATAATGCAGATAACATACGTAACAAAATGGTTTTTCCTAATCCATTTCGTCCTAACACCAAAGTGATTGGTGGATCAGAATTAAGTACTATCTCATGGTCAAAAGTTCCAAACAACCCGACCACACTAATTTTATCTATTTTCATTGAATATTATATTTTAATTGTACTAGTGTCTCTATGATTTATAATCTAGCTCCTGCTTATTAACAACCACGCTCCCGTCAGCCACATCCTTATAAACTATGCATCCTGCACCAATCACACAGTTATCACCGATTGTCACTCCTTTCAGTATTACCACATTACTGGCAATCAAGCAATGTTTTCCAATACTCACAGGAGCCACAGTGAAACCATGATCTTTAATGGGAACATCAGGATTCTTGTAGCAATGATTGTGGTCATAGACCTTCACATTCTCACCCAAGATTGTCCCATCACCTTGGTGATACGCTCATTAGCATTCTGCGAAAATAGTTGTTGAAGAACACATCATTTCCAATGGACACCTCTCCTTTATTATCAATCATCAAGAAGAAATCCTTGCGGAAAGTAACATGTTTACCCACAATAAATTTAGCCCACCGAATCTATAAAACATTTTCAAGAATCACATTCAAGCTATAGCCTGAATATGTTAGATTATCTTCAAGAAGATCATAGCATTTATCTTGTTTTCACCTTATTAAATACCTTCTGAACAATACCAAAGCCGACAAAAGATATCAAACATGCCACACGAGCCTTTTTTCTTGCCCTTCCATCCATCAAGACAGACCAGCGCACCTTGCGTATTCTTTCTTCAAAGTCTTTGCGGTGCACATATCTCTCAGGCATCTGGAGTAACAAATGGAACACAAAGCTTACCATGCGGCAGTTATAGCTCTTGATAATCGGCTGTAGTTTATCTCTGTCCTTATCCATCATAGTCATCAGCAGCAAACCGCTATCAAGTTTATGTGGAGAGAATGCCGCACCTTCGATGCTATTGCTACGAAGTAAATAAAAATAACTCTGTTCATCATTAAAAACCACCTTATTTGCTTTCAATAAAAGACGATATGTCGTAGGAAGGTCTTCAAACAGTAAACCTTTTGGATAACGAATACCATCAAACAGGCTAGCCTTATACATTTTTCCCCAAGCAGTATTATCAAAATACTCTTGGTAGAACATCATCTCCGTAGCATGAAGCCCATCTAAAACCCAATCTTTTGATGATTTAGGGCTTGGATTTGGAGATGTGCCTTCGTGAAAAGAACAGAAAGTATTGACACTAACATCTGCGCCATACTTCTCTATCAGATGATAAAGTCCTTCTATATGCGTAGGCGAGATATAATCATCGCTATCCACACAAACCACATACTCACCTGTCATCACATCCAAAGCCGCATTGCGAGCTTCTGCCAAACCTCCATTTTTCTTATGGATTACTTTTATACGAGGATCCTTCTTGGCATATTCATCGCAAATAACTCCACATTTATCCGGTGAGCCATCATCAACCAACCATACCTCCAAGTTCTTGTAAGTTTGATTGAGAATGCTATCAATACATTTTGGTAAATACTGCTCCACATTGTAACATGGAACTATAACACTTACTAGAGGTTTATACATAATTTACATTATTTATTTCTAGCTATTTTTCTTACTATTACTCTTAAATAGGCCCAAAGGAAAGGATGCAGAATTCTAAGAAAAGCAACAATTTTTCCCTTTGTTGTAGTGGGAGCAAAAAGAGCTTTAATCGATAATTTATGAGTTTTATCCAAACATCTTTTATACATTTCAGGGTATAAACGCTTGACGTTTGCCATTACCATCCAATCATACATACTACCATGAGTACTCCAATCTGCATAATCTACAGCATCATTTAACTTTTTTGATTTGATACGCAAGTTCTTGCGTATCAAATCTATCGCCTCCAATCCCATGGCACACTTATTCACATTGAACTTGTTCATAGCGCTTGTAGAATTATCCAAACGATAATAATACACTTTATGTTGGCTAACAACAACCTTTGAAGCAGAACAAAAAGCGAGGACATTAAAATTGAAACCCTCCCCAATATACACATCATCAAAGAAACGAATATTGTTTGTGTCCAAAAAGACCTTACTAAACATTTTGCTATAACATCCTACAGTTATCTTGCCATAAAGGATTTGGGCTGCTGCTTCCTCACCAGAAACAACCAGAACATTAGGTGTGCACTGATGGGGCATAAAAGTCGTAAACACCTCTGCACACACACTTATTTCTGCATGATTTTCTTCACACATAGATAACATATACGCTACATAATCCTTTTTGAGTATATCATCTGGGTCGGAGAAGCAGACATATTTTCCTGTTGCAGAATTAATACCAACATTTCTTGCTATACTAACACCGGCATTTGCCTGATGAATAACTCTCACCCTTTTATCTTTAGCGGCATAGCTATCTGCAATTTTACCAGAATTGTCAGTAGATCCATCATCGACCAATATCACTTCTATATTTGAATAAGTCTGATCCAAAACAGATTCCATACATTCCGCAAAATATTTCCCTACATTATATATAGGAAGAATAATGGATACTTTTATATTTTTATCAACCATATTAACTAAGAGCTTTTATTAAGAATTCACGACCAATTTTTCTTTCTTTCTCCAAGATCTCATTTACGTGGGAAAAGTCTACACTAGTATTATCTACGAAAGAGAAATCATGATAATCTGTCAAATGTCTATTTTCTAATCCAACCAATTTCAAAATACTAGCTAATCTGCTACTATATTCATTAGGATAGATACAAATCATAGGCGTATTCATATTACAGGAGAATGCCGTTGCATGGAAAGAATCAGTTATGACACACCCGGCATTAGCTATCAAACCTATGAAATCCTCCACATTCGGTATCAGTTCAGCCTTACCGCATCTCAGACCTTGATAGTGTCTAACACAGAAACGAACCAGTTTCCAACCTTTTCGCTTGGCAAACTCTTTTGCATATCTATCAAAATCTGGATTAGTATTCAACTGATAAATCAACACATACTTACCTTTTTCATATTTCGACTTATATGTATTGCCCAATACCGACATCCAATACTCCTTGTTAACTTGTAAAGTTGGATCCAAGACATGAGTTGCAGAAGGTAAGCCTAATTGCTTTTCAACAATATCCTTCGCACTTGCTTCTCTTACAGAAATGTATTGATACCTTGAAAGTAAGACTTTTGTTTCCTCAACTTCCCAATCATCAAGCGTGTTTTTACCGATGCTTGCTGCATAAGAAATTTTACGTACATTGTCTGGCACAAACTTTAAGAACAATTCGGGAAGTATTCCTTTGTTCCATCCTGAGTTCCAAGTTTGATCACTGCCTGTACAATATGCATCACTAGTTATCGGAAAATCCTTAAAATCATCAATGCAGTAATATTCTTTCTCCTGCTGATTGATATGTCTCTTTATAAAAGACTTGAAAACTCTGTCCTCCTTAACGAAAGAAGGATACAATATTATAGGATATATGATTTTTGCAAGAGCCCCTTTTCCATTTGTAAAAGATGCAATCCTTTTAAACAAGGATTTTCTGCCATTCTTATTGTAATTAATAAAATCGACATCAACTCCTAACTCTTGAAACACATGTTGAGTAGCTAATGCTTGCAAAACAGATCCATAATTGCGAACATTCTGCAATGTAATAACAGTAACTTTTTTCATCGTTCACCAATTAAGAATAATCTAATATATTTAATACGATGCACAACCTCTACTAAAATCAAGGAGAGGAAAATGCATATTATTGTTGTTATAAAAATGCAAAGATATGTATCACATTTCAGAGCAAAGTGATACAACACGATAAATTGGAAAGCATAAATTCCCAAAGTTTTCGTACCAAGATAATTTATGAACGGAATATGAATATTCAAAAACTGTTTGCCTAAAATATAAAATGTATAGGCACCAGAAAATTCCACAAAATATCTATAGCCATAAGAAAAAACTCCGCCAAGATTTACCCATCTGTAAAACAGAGGATCATCCCTCATCATCCAAAATGGCACAGTAAGAATATACCCCCCCCATGATAACTATGGAAACACCTTTACAATCTAACAAATTAGGATATTTACGTATATAATATCCCATTGCGAAGAAAGGTAAATACCAACATATTTGAGTAACATTAAACCTTGTATGCAGAAATGCCATCAACACATATAGCATCACACATATTGTCAATAACAAATACTCCTGTTTATTTTTTTGATTTGACCACCTTTCAGATAAATTAAATACCAAACAATAGAAGAATAGGTTATATAGAAACCACAATCCGTTATCTGGATAAGTTAATATTTTAATGGTCCTTTCAAAATCATATATTCCCGATTCAAAAATCGGTAAAAGAAATGCCCAGGAGACAAATGGAATAATACATTGCACAAATCGTTTCTTTACCATAAAGGCATCGTATCTTCCTTTATAAGTAAGAAATCCGCTAATCAAGAAAAACAATGGCATGTGAAATGAATATATAACTCTAAATAACACATCATGCTGATAGTCCATCATCTTATATTGAATAGAATGCCCAAGTATAACTAAAATTATCAAGATACCTTTTAATGCATCAAGATAATACAATCGTTGTTTTGCCATTTTAATAAGAATATTTTAGCCAAGAGAATATTTTATAATCTTTCAACTTCAAAATTACTAGAGAAGAGAGTAAGCACAACAGGACTAAAATTACATACAAAAATAAGCCATGTTGCAACAACTCAACATCAGGACATACCATACGGAAAATCCCTATAAATATGAAATGTAGGGTAAATATTAAAATAGAACTCTGGCGCATCATTTTGTAAACAGGTTTGCTCTCTAAATTCCAATTATAGAAAAGAACAAACAATGGTAACACCATAAAAACTCTTAAATCTAAAAATATAATACTTAGCATCCAAGCTATACAAAATTGCCCCCCCCCATAATGAAGTTATTACGTAAGTTTTCTATCTTAGCAACAAATGCAGGATTAGCAAGAACAAAGCCAACAGAAATCCAAAACAATGAAACCAGGAAGGAATTCTGAGGATTTACAATATTTTCCTGATACCAAAACCAAAAAGTCTGATATTGCCCCGGCAACTCATCTGCATGATAGATATATATCGCAACGAACAAAGGTACAATCCATATCGTTTTATCCTTAAGCATCTTGCTAGCAAAATAGATGATCCATGTACCAACAACCAATGCTGAAAAGAACCAGGCTCCATGGAACGTTGAACGAAATGCAATATCTAACAAGAAATTATATATGAACTCTAAGAATGACATAGAAAGATAGTGCCTAGTATGAATTACCAACGGAAATTGAACTACCATCCAAAAAGAATAAAGCAAAAATAATCTCCAAGTAAAATGAAGAAGAATTCCTCTCTCTTGCTGACCGGACAATTGCGATTGTCGAATCTTTCTGAAGAGAAGAAAGGCTGATATTACGAAAAACATCGGTACAGCACTCATAATAATAGGATTCGTAACTTCATATACGATTGGAATTTCATTCACAGCTTCTGAGTGGACGGCAACTATCAATAATGCCATAATAAACTTAAGTATATCCAATCCTGGAATAACTTTTCTCTTAATTTCTATATATTTATCCATGAATCTAATATTACAGGTGGAGAAGGTCTGTCATTACGCCATTTTTTCGGACAAACTACCAACGGATTATTTTTATTTAAATATGCAGCCCAACAACTAAAAGTACTATTTGGAATAATCATATTTTTACTATGTGCCATAAGGTATAAATCGAAGAAACTTCGCTCCCCATGATTACAATCAACGATTTCCATGCTTTTTTCATGAAAATTGTGTCTGACATAATCTGGGTCATCAGAGAAAAAGAAAAAATGAGGGTCTTTTACTCTTGACTTTATTATCTCAATAGCCTTGTGGTAAAACTCCAAGGTACCTATATTACCATAAATATACTGAATCTTTGGATCTGTATAATCACCTCTGCGAACATGAACAGCAACAGAGTTCGTTTGGCTCATGAGAGAAATTATATTATCATTTTCTGGACCTAAATCCAAATCTTTTCGAAAGTTTGGCAACTCTATAGACTGTACGTATTTTTTGTTTTGCCAAAAGCCTAAATACAAAATCGCATTTGGCTTACGATGCCAATCATTATCAGTAAAAGGAGGCTGCATATTGAAGCGAAAGAACACTTTTGATATCCAATAAAGTGTCTTTGCTACCAAATCCGAAAATTTGGAGTTATCTGGTATTGAAACATCAAACCATTTGTTTATCTCCAAACCATTATGAGCTTTTAAACCTCTAGAAGGATAGAAGCCATAAAAAGTCTCCTTCGGAAATTTCTTCTTTAAATATAAATAATAGCAGTACTGAAAAATCTGATTTCCCAATCCTGCCTGAAACGCTACGATTTTCATACTTCTTTAATTATTTTCTCTAATTGTTCTACTGCTTTATCTCTTCTACAATTCTCATTAACAAAAGCCTTACCTGCAGAACTAAGACTATCATATACATTTTTATCTGCCAACAATCTATCTATATAGGTATGCATCTCGGAAATATCATCAATTGTAATACCACCAGGTAATATACGAGCATTTCCTACATTGGTACTGATGAAAGGAACCCCTTTGGTCATAGTCTCAATTAATGATATAGAATACTCTTCTGCCTTACTACCACATAAATAAAGCGAGGCATTACCTATAATATTTGGAATCGCTTTTCGAGGAATTCCTAGCAACACATATACATCTTTTTTTGAAGGAGCCATTTTCTGTAAATTATGCATTTCATTAATCAACAAGTTGTAGTATTCATTTTCAACTGGGCCCACAAAAACTAAAGCACAATCAGTATTAGTTTTATAAAACTCATGTAAAATACCTATTTGATCTTTCACTTTAGCATAAACAGCAACACTAACCAGATAAGGTTTAGTTAGTTGCACAAAAGGCATGATATTTAATTTAGAGGTTGGTTCAACAAACATGTCATCAACAGCATTCTGAAGGACAACAACACGCTTTGAATTCTGTTCCAACCATTTTTTGCTGCTATCAACATCAGATAAACACAAAGCTGCATCTAAACTATGAATATATTTTTTTAAATAATAATTATAATACCATTTAAATCTTAACCAATTATAAGTGTTACCTATAGTATATTTAAAACTCATATTCCAAGCAAATGGTTTTAATTTCATCCCATGAAAACCATGCGAATGCAATATCTTTTTCCCAGATATCTGGCATAACACAGGTAATAAGACATCTGTTGTTACGCATTCAGTACATTCAAAAACATTCACATCAGCTTTAAAAGCTATGACAAACTTTCTATAACCAATAATATCGCCAACATACTTTTTAGATAAAGTTTTACGAAGATCGAAACGATAAATATGCACATTGTTATAAACTTCTTCAGCACATCTGTCCTTCACTAAAGTTGTAACAACAGACACATCATGCCCATTTTTTGCAAGACCCTCAGCTAAATATTTAGTAACTACAGGGACACCACTTGTTTTTGGATAATAACTTTCGACTAAAAATAAAATTTTCATTTTTTTGCAATTAAAAAGTTCAACTTACTATACAATAAAATAATTAAAGTGTCATTAGCTAATGATGCACAAAGCATGGAACCATTTATCATCATACATAATCCACTATATAATGCACCATATAACAGAGCAAACTTGTATATTATATTTTTAGTCTTCCTTGCTTTAAAGTCCAAGAAGGAAAACATAAATATAAAAAATAGAGTAAAAATAGGAGCTCCCCATCGCCCGAAATAATACATACCATTTATTATATTTGGCGGTATTTGAGACACAGACTTTACTCTTGGAAAATAAACATAATTATATATATGTACCGTATTAAGAGGCGAATAAGTAAAATTACTTAAGCCAATAACATTGCTAAAAACATCATTTAAAAATAAAAATATTTTTCCCTCCGGATAAACCATATCAATTTGAGACTCTGCATGTATTCCAACTGCAGTTTCCTTTACACCCATGAAATATGTTTGAAGAGTTTCTCCCCAAAATACAACATCATTACTTTCATAATTAGCAGAATTTCTATCTTCTGAAAAGAACTTAACTGCCGACATTATAACAACAACAGAAATTACTGCGGCAAACATAGTGGATACTATCAATTCTTTCTGCTTTTTATATAAGTTCATTAGCAGATATGTATAACTTATGATAGGAACAATAATTCCAAATCGACTCAAATTAGTTACAAAAGAAGCATTAAGAAATATGATGCCCATAGAAACGAATATTGCAAATTTATAAGAACCATTTCTATTACTTTTTTTATATAAATATTCCATAATAAGCAAAACAGCAAAAAAACGTCCCAATGAAAGAATTTCTGTAAAAAGACCTGCAAATGGAACATTTATAACTATAGTTTCTGCTAAATCTATTGAAGATAAATTACCTGCAAAGTGAATGTTTTCAAACATCTGTGGAAAGGCTATAACAGTAAGCAATGCGAGTACGCACATAAACTTCAATAAAGATTTCTTAGTAATAGTAGCAACCAAAACATTTTTTTGTTTATATTCTTTTACGTTATAAAATTTTTTACGCAGATAGAAGAAAAAGAATATAATTATAGAAATTTCTTCGTATATAAGTAAATTAACAGCCTCTCGATACTCTGTAGGGGATGGAATCATACCAAACAATACCGAATAGTTAGACAAACATCCTACAAAAGGAGTTAGCAAATATCTAAAACATCCTGTCAAAAAGAATATAGCAAATCCAACATTGGCAAATGCACGTTCATAAATTTCTTTATCTACAAGAATGTAGATAGAGAATACTAACGGTATCACAAAATACCTCTCATACCCAGCCTGATTACTAGAAGTAAAGAGGGTGAAAGAAATAAAAAAACCTATTATCGGTAATATATATTGAACAAGAAATTTCATTGCTTTTTAAATTTACTAGTTATAAATAATCTAATTGAACCATATACAGGAATCACTTCATATAATAATTTTCGATGTGTTTGATTCAAAAAAACTGTGTCTAATACAATAAATCCAAGTATAAAAATAATAATATAAACTACAAATAATTGTACCAAAGTATGAATATTAAAAACTGAATCCAAAGCAAAAGTTGTTAATGAAATAACTATCATATATAGGGTAAATTTTCCTACATTTAAAAATATCTTAGTTAAATCACCTCTATATAAACGATTATAGAACCAAACGTTCATATACAATCCTTGCATAATTACAAAAATTAAGCAAACTATCAAAAACATATCTACAGAATGAAAGAAATGCAAGAAACCTATATTGATTAATACATTACATGCAGCTAACGCTAAAGAAATAAGAGCAGGACGCTTATTATAATTTGCATAAAGATAACTATTAGCAAACATAGTACCTACAGTTGTATAAGGTATAACAACTATCTTTAAAACTAGCCATAATCCATAGCCTTCAAAATCATGTCCTAACCAAATACTGAGTAATGTAGATGAAGAACCACATAATAGAGCACACAAAAGACCTGTAAATAATCCTACAATATATGATCCTTCAACTGTCATAAGCCTGTAGTTTGCTTCATTTTTTTTGGAATATGCAATCAAAAGAAGTGGAGCAAATAAAGAACTCAATATTGTAGTAATTGATGTGACATAAGAACCAAATTCTGAGACAGCTCCAATTATACCTGTCATTTTAATGCCAAAATAGACATTCATTAATATCGAATCTATTTTATAAAGAAAAGTATCAGAAAAACGTTGTACTAACACCCATGATACCATACTAAGCATTGATATCAAATAAATCTTATTATATAGCAAAAATTGAAAATGAATTCTAGAAGGCTTTGTTATTTTATAAAAATATATAGACAGTAATAAAACAGCAAGTTCAGCTATAAAATTGGCTAATCCAATGTACAGAATATTAGTTTGTAAAAAAACAAAGAAGCCAATATTCAACAAAAATTTCAATGCCTGTCTTGTAACCTTTAAATAATTTACATAATCCAGCAAATTATCTGCGAATAATGTAATGTTAACACAATTTGATAATATTGACAAGAAGAAACTTGCTACAGTAAATCTAAACAATAACTTTGATTCTCCAAGCAAATTATTGGGTATGTCAAAGAACGTATCAACATAATTTATTGCAATATGAAGCAAAGGGTATAATATCAAACTGAAAACTATGCCTACAACTATAGACGTAGAAAAATACTTAGATGCTTTTTCCATATTGCCATTTCTATACTCTACAGAGTAAAATCTTGTAAGAGCATTTACCAATGACAAAGAAATAACATAAATATATTGGTTAATTACCAATGCTAATGGCACAACACCATAAGCAATAACACCAACAGATCTTACCAAGTAGGGTGTATATAGCACACCGACTATAACATTAACGATTAAATGAATAATATTAGTGAAGAAATTTCTATTTGCTTGTTGCATAAAAATGTAAATAAACTAAATGAGTCAAAATCAAAGAATATCTTGTTAAATGTTTAACATTGATACATTCTTAGGAATTTTATAATTTATAGCTTTGGATTCTCAACAAAATCATTAAGCTATGTTCAAAATACAATACCACCAGTTTTAAATACCCCGTTGAAGCCTGCCAAACTCAGCTGGCTATGTATTGCTCGGCTGTCTCCAAGTTTGGCTTTTCCTTGAAAGCCTCAACCTTGTAGATTTCATCTACGGATGTCGGCTCTGCTGCAGCGATATAGCCATAGCCTGTTTCCGGACGGCTTGGCTTAATACCGATAGTTACGATGGCGTTCTTATCGGAAGTATAGTTCAATGCCTTGCTGAGCACTCGCTGATACTCCGAGGTATTGATCACCAGGGCATCGGATGGTGTCACCACGATGTTGGCATCAGGATGCTTCTTCTGGATCTTCCAGCAGGCATAGGCAATACATGGAGCGGTATTGCGAGCCTCCGGCTCTGATAATATGTTACTACTGGCATGTCAGGGATTTGCTCCTTGACAATGCGAATGTATTTCTCGTTTGTCACTACCCACATATTTTCGACAGGACAGATTGGCTTCAATCTATCTACTGTCAATTGAATGAGGGAATGGCCCACACCCATCACATCAATGAACTGCTTTGGGTAATCGGGGGTTGACATAGGCCAGAAGCGGCTACCTACGCCGCCAGCCATGATTATAATATGTATGTCGTTATAATTATGCATAAGACATTATTTCATGTAGAGCTTTCAGAAATACAGAAGTATCGCATTCTTCGCTATTCGTTTATTATTATCTGATGTTTGAGTTGACATAATTAATAATTTGACTTATTCGTGATTTAGAAAACATTAAGAATATACTGAAAAACATGTTTTTGAATAGATGTCAAACGGCTATTTATGATGTATTCTGAATTC
>OGNT01000256.1_pt1 | contig 24949 bp, 23 predicted proteins | sample 1573521 | NCBI WGS metagenome assembly OGNT01 (sample SAMEA2581922, study PRJEB24529) | metagenome | biome: Human gut stool | place: China | collected 2011
AATGAGACTGTTGCAGAGGATTATTTCTGGCAGGATATGCCATTTCTATATAGAACTCATGAGAATCCTGATCCGGAGAAAATGCGCAAGTTAGCCACATTTATTAATAATTTTGGTTATACATTAAGACTTACTGATGATTTAAGACCTAAGGAGATTCAGAAGCTTCTTTCTGAGATAGAGGGTTCTGATGCTGAGAATCTTATAAGCAGACTGACACTCCGCTCTATGAAGAAGGCAAAGTATACTACTGAATGTGTGGGACATTTTGGACTTGCTGCCAAGTATTACTGTCATTTCACATCGCCTATCAGAAGATATCCTGATCTGCAGATTCATAGGATTATCAAGGAGAATCTTCACGGAGGTTTAAGCCCTAAGAGAGCTGAGCATTATGATGCAATACTGCCTGATGTAGCAGTACAGACGAGTGCGATGGAACGGCGTGCGGCAGACGCTGAAAGAGACACAGATAAGCTTAAGATGGCAGAATATATGGAACAGTTTGTAGGTGAAACATTTGACGGAGTTGTTTCAGGAGTTACAGCATGGGGCGTATATGTTGAACTTCCTAACACTATCGAGGGAATGGTTTCTGTCAACAACATGAAAGGTTTCTATACATTTGACGAGGAACACTATGAGATGGTAGGAGAACTCGGAAACAGAAGCTACAAGCTCGGACAGAAGGTTAAGGTAGTTGTCATAGGCACCGATAAGATATTAAGAACAATTGATTTTGCATTTGCATAGAATAGAATGGAGACTGACATGGCATCAAAAACAAGCGCATCAGGAAACAGACTTATAGCGAACAATAAGAAAGCTTATTTTGATTATTTTATAGAAGAGAAATACGAGGCAGGTATGGTACTTCACGGCACTGAGGTTAAATCAATCAGAGCAGGTAAGTGCTCAATTAAGGAATCTTATATCAAGATTGAGAATGGCGAAGTGTATGTATTAGGTATGAATATTACACCATATGAGAAGGGAAACATATTCAATAAAGATCCTTTAAGACCTAAGAAGCTGCTTCTTCACAAGAATCAGATTAATAAGCTTACTGGTGAACTTACAATTAAAGGTTACACACTTGTTCCTCTTCAGGTATATCTGAAAGAGGGAAAGGTGAAGATGGAAATTGGTCTTGGAAAAGGTAAGAAGAACTTTGACAAGAGAGATTCTATTGCAAAGAAAGACCAGATAAGAGATGCACAGAAGGAATTCAAGAACAAGAATCTTAGATTTTAGAAATATTTTATCAGTTTTGAATCACAAGTTCATTGACTTGGCATTATGCCAATGTTAATATAAATAAGCAGGTGAAACTGCTTACACACGGGCTAGTAAAGGTTTCGACGGGGATCTTGAAGCTGGTGAAGCTATCCGCAGGAAAGCGTCAAATTCCAAACTTAAATATAAACGCTAACGATAATTTAGCATACGCTGCCTAATTGCAGCAGTCTGACTTAAAGCACCTACACTTTAAGACCCAGGCTTCGAACATGTAGGAAACGACAGTATCAAAGCTTTGAGGTGCTGGTCGTATCATGAAGCTACTAAAGGTACAAGGGTGTTGATTCCCGTGCACCGGAGGGAATGTCAAATAATCAACTATGATAGTAGAAGAACAGGGAATGGGTTTTCGGACAGGGGTTCGACTCCCCTCTGGTCCATTACTACAACACCACAGAAATCCAGTGTTTATGCGGACTTAGAAGATTGAGGATTTTCAAAAAGTATCATTTTAGACCGTTTTAGGTCGTCATAGTACGAAAAAAGTGTCGTCAAAAGTGTCGTCAAAAATAAGGGTAGTATAATTATATTTTTATCTAAGTCAATAAACAGTCGGTGTTTAAAATATAAGTTCGAATCTTATATATTGAATTAAACAGAATGTAGATTTACTCCAAATTTGTCTACATTCTACATTTTAAGAAAAAGGAGGTGTATAATAAAATACATCTCCTTTAAATTTTTTTATAATAATTGTCCATTTAAATAATTATGAGGCGGTTTTTTTATTTCGGTTTTATATCTTAATTCCTTTGTGGCTTCCTCTTCAGATCCATATAGTCTATTAATAGGCACTCTGATTCCACCGCCTTCTTCAAATCGTACAGTAGCAAGATTACCAGTAACATGAGCGACAGTTACCTTTCTAACCTTCAAATTACTCTCAATAATATAAGCTTCAATTCCCTCTTTCATAATATACCTCCACAAATATCAACTGAAATAATTATACCATATTAAAATCGTAAAAAATAGGGAACACTTCTGATTAATATAACCAGGAATGTTCCCTAAAAAATTTTTTGTTTATGTCTATACGCCTATATAAAATCGCTTATATATGGCTCAAATTGACTTAAATATAAAATACACCGTCAATTTATCATATAATTATATAAAAGCCTTAATTTGGTCAAATACAAGCGATTTACCCCTTGTATATAGCTGTATTAAGAAATCGGTATTTCATGTGAAGTTTTTTGTAAAAAATAGGAGAATGCAATTAAAGATTCTCCTATTGAAAAGAAATATAAATATTACAATTAAACAGTAATAATATTAAATACGATGGTGTAATTACTAAAGCAGTCTCTGAAACTTAACTAAATATAAGCGAACCTGTAATATAATCACCCTTTTGGAATTCGCTTGTTGCCCATGCGCCTTTCTCTCCATCTTTTGTATAATATCGAGCAAAAGCATAATGTTGACTTGCAGAGCTATATAATAATGTTGTTCCATAGCCTATCAACTTTGCTCGAACTACACCTGTGGAATCGTATGGAGTATAATTGCTTTCCAATATTTTATTAAAGCTAGTAATACCCATATTTTCAAGAACTGTTGTCACATCATAATAGCCAGAAAAATTATTTAATGTAGAATCTGGTGTTTCAATTCGAGACGCAAAGTGTAATATTCCTATTTTAGTAGATTTATTATAATAACAATAATTATAGCCATAACCTTCAAGAGTACCATCTACACTTGCAATATTTTTGCAAAAACAGTTTTTTATTTCTATGTCTGTATTATTAGATTTCCAATTAGTCCAAAGTGTGTTATCAGTATAAGTAGAACGAATGTAAATTGCAGTGTCATTTCCGGGAAGAAGTATCTGTGTACATCTTTTTGTGTTAACCGCAATCACTATAAGATAACTATTTGTTACTTTGGTATTTGGAGCATTGCCCCATGTTTCTGCGTTTAGAAGATAATATATTCCAGATGTAGTTATGGTATTTAAGTCTGTGTTTGGTTCTAAATTTTTTGCTTTTTTTACCAAAGTGGAAAATTCTATATTGTTGTTTAGTTGTTGAACTGGTGTTGATGCTGCGACAGCTTGATCTAGTGTGATTTGCTTTAAATCATCACCTGAATTAACGAATAATTTATCACTACCAGACATAGTGCTTATCTGAGTAGCATCTGTTATTTTTTTATTTGCCATATTTTTTTTATTTCCTTTCTTTAAAAAAATAAAAGAGCTGATTTCTCAGCTCTTTAATTAACCGATTAATATATAACCGTTTCTATCAACAAGAATATTATTACTTGCATCAATAAGCTTTGAACCGATTATGTATTCATCAAATATTAATGTATCTGAATTCCTTAACAAATTATTACCATTTGCAGACATAGTAACTTGTGTAATTGCAGAGGTGTTTTCGTTGACTGAGTTTTTAATTGTGTTAAGACTATTGTTTATCGTAGTGTCTGTTTCTATCATTTTACCTAATTTGGTATCGAGCGTTTGTTTATCTTCATCGAAATAGATAAGAGAAGATTTAATGGTTTTATTACCCTCATTAATACTTGTTACAACAGAATCTATATTAAGCTTATCACCTGAGATACCATTATAAGTTGTATCTTTCTTCTTAACCATTTTGTCCACAATTAAACCATCTGCAATAGCATTAGCAGTAATACCTGAACCATTCATAATAGCAGTTCCATTACTATCATTAATAATAATAGAATGTCCACCAGATTTGTCTGTGCCTATCTGAACATATACATTACCGTTTTTGTCTTTAAATTGCATTGTAGAACCGTTCATAAGAACATAACCACAATCATCAGAACCTATTGTAAAATTACTTGTAAATAAATCATTAAGAGTAGCATGACCAGCAATAAGAGTTTTAACAAACTCGGTATTAACTGTAGAATTAATAGAATTAGATGTATAAGAATTAAGAGAAGTAATAAAAGCAGAATTTGCATACAACTCATTAATTTTTACAATGTCTATCTCTGCAAACTTAGCAGAAAAATTATCTGTACTGATATATTTTGAATTAATTGTATCTACCTTAATCGCAACAGTATCAAGACCTGTAACAATTTGTGTTTTTTCACCCTTATCATCTTCAGTCGTATACTCAACAAGCACATCTTTAAGTGTAAGTTTATTTCCTCCTGCTGAATAAATAATCTTATCACCAGCTAAAGAAAATGAACCTGAGTCAAGATCAATATGAGTCCCTGTCTTATTTGTAGAAGAATAATTAGCTGAATATATGTGTCCTGCAATTATTATTCCAGATATCATACTCTTAGCAATTATTCCATAAGATGAAAACTCTTGTCCGTCTAATGTATATTTTATCTCACCAATCGCTGTAGAAGCTGTAAGCCAGTTATCTTCGGTGAATACAATCATATTATGAATAATCTTAAGTTGTTTAGGTTCATACGCAGACTCTATATCATTTAATGCTCTAGCAGATATACCATTTTTATTAATAATAATATCTTCTGTATCAGCATTTTTTATTGCGGTTATAGCCGTATTAAAACCATTAGTAAGAAGAGAAGCAATAGAATTCTGTGCTTGTTCACCTTTCTTTGCTTGAGTACTTACATAACTATAATTAGTAGCCATCTGTTGAGCTTTACTGATGATACTTTTTGTATCATTTTGACCATTTAAAGTTTGTGTAACATCAGAAAATTCAACATTAATATTTTCTATACCACTATTATTTACTTCATAAGATACAAGTCTTAATCTATATATATTATTATCGACTTTGACTCTTATCCAATTACCTAATTGGAACTTATCAATAATTTCAGAAAATTCTTTCATCTGCAACAAATTATACAAAGTCGAAGATATACTGTGTTGTCTTTCACTTGACTTGAATAATTCTAATTTAGCCGTATTCAACAATTCCTCGGCTTTATTTAACAGTTCTTCATTGGTCAATCCATCGGATATATAATTATCATTAGTATAAGTATCTTCTCTAATATATGATATAAATTCATTATATAATTCCTTACCAAGATACTTTTCAAAATTAAGTTTATCTTGAATTATGTTTCGCTGATTAACATATGAATCATACTTACCATTCCATTCGGTTATTGTTGCATTACGAGTATCAATTTCGTCCTGACATGCCTGAAGCATGTTATAATACTTTAAATAGAACTTCTCATATAAATCTGCACCTTGTTTTGCTTGATCAGCTTCAATAAGTATGTTCATACATCCTTCAATAGCAGAATAAAATGATGTAAGTCTATTCAAACAGTAATAAGTTAATGCATTCTTAAATTGTGATAAGTCTTCAATAGATAATACATTGAATAGATTACCTTCACCATCTTTATCATTACTTACGATGTTTTTCTTAATTTTTTGATCAAGATATTCTTCATATAAGTCGTATACCTTAATTTCCATATGATTAGTGTATACAATATCTTTTTCGTTGCTATAATTGGTAACTTTAAATCGACCATACCAAGTACCATAATGATTATGCTGTTCATCTATACCAACATAGGTAAATGTATTTGTGTTATCTGTATCAACTTCAACCTTGACATATCCTGATTTAACAAACACCCTTGCTAACATCTTCAGTGCCGTGTTCACTGTGGCAACAGAAGTAGAAGTAGTTACTTTTTGTAATCCTAGTGGACTTAATTTAGCAGAGGTAAGTTTTGCTGCTTCGGTAGATGCCGTAACTTCTTCATGCTCAACTGTCGGCATCATAGATGAAGTATAATACAATATTTTATCCATAGCATTATAGATATCAATATTGATTGATTTATAAGTACTTTTATAAAAGTCACATAATTCATCATAATCAGATAATTTCTCTACAAGTTCAGAAGACATATCATCTTTTTGTTCGTCCGTTATTCTATATATAATATCTGAACCATTAGGATTGACATTATGAATAGCAGCGTTGATATCATCGTCTCCACCCACAACTTTAAAACAGTTCTTTACAGAATTAATATCTGTTGTAAATTCAATAGAATCTGTTAAGTTGTCCTTGTCAATATAAATAAAAGTATCTTCGCCAAAATATGAAAGATTAGTATTTCCACATTCGGGGCAAGTATCATTAAATTCTCCACGGTATCCGCATTCAGGATTTAAACAATTTGTATATAAATCATATACATTAATTGTTCTTGAGGTAGAATCGAATTGAAATAAACATCCAAATTGCTCAGAGCAATCACCAATTAAGAAATCATATATACTTGTTCCATCAATAGAAAAACTTCTTTGTAGTTCGACAAGAGTATCATCAACATGTCCAATTTTATAATTTGGAGCAAACGACAATATTCTATCTAACAAAGAAGCTTTTTTATCAGTAAGGCTATAAAATTTTGTAATTGTATAATCATCTCTAGTAATATCATTCTCTGTATTGATTTCCGTATTATGAATATATTTCTGACTCAATTCTGCTTCGCATAAAGAAGTAGCAGATATTACCTTTGTTATATCATCAGATGTATCATTAATAGTAACAGATATTTGATAATATTGATTTAGTTCTTTAACATAAGCCAATTTTAGATCGGTTATCTTATCCCATAAAGGTTCAATTATATTGTCAAGATTCTTATGTACAGTAAAAGACAATTCATTTGCTGCATTAAGAGAATTCTTGTAAGATATACTATCAGAATCTATATTAACTATTTGTCCAAGTAGCTTTAAATTCCTTGAAGCTAAGATTATTGTTAAATCTTTAGAATATGGTGGTATATCAGAAGAACCGTTGTATATTTCGGTCAAAATAGAATCAAAAGAAAAATATGCTGTATATATATTATCTTCATTGTCCGTAATCAAATTTCCTGAAAAATTTGTAAGACTATTCTCATCCATAACAAAGACTTTATATACCACATTACCACATTCATCTGATATAATTGTTATTGTTTGTCCAGATGCGTCCCATTTAACCTCTCGACCTTCATGATATTTTTTCCATACATAATGATAAGTAGAAGTATCATTTATAATATTATCATTATCATCATATAATTGAACTGCTAAAGTAGCAGTCTGTCCAAATAACAATGTATTACCGCAAGATGATAGAATTTTAATTTGCATTAATATACACCTACCTTTCTTGGCAGTTCGTAACTAATTGTTACTGTACATGGGGCTGAAACCGAGAAATTATTAGTAGCGATTTCATAAGATGTGTATATTTTTGGAAATTCATAATTAAAATCATTAGGAAGAGATGTATGAGAGAGTGAAGAAGTGATGATTTTATTTTCACCATTGATAGATATTGTTTCGTTTTCTGAACAATTTTTGATCGAAGTGACGGAATTATCAATCATATTCATTAAAGATAAATCACTAGCTTGTTTTAAAGTTATATTTATATTAGGATAAATTGGTTTAAAATCATCAGAAATACTATTTAAAGAAAATGTTAATTTGTTGTTCGTCAAATCAAAAGATTGAGTTACATATTTATAAGCAAAAGGAGAATTAGCTGTAAATGTCAATTCAGCACCTACAATTCGACCTCCATATATTAATGCTTGTACATTGAAATATCCATAAAAATATAACTCTTCATTTTCATATTCATATTTAGGGGTAAGTTTTAAATATTTTCCTCTATTAAGCCATCGTTCTAATAATCGAAATTCTTCATGAGTAATATATATATTATCAGAAGGACATTTCTTACATATTTGGATTGGCTCAGATGTCGTATATACATCTTCATATTTTGTTGAAAGTAATTTATTTTTTGAAGAAGAATTAAGTCTTATGGTTGTAAATGTAGCATTACTTCCGAATGAAATAGATGATAAATCAGGTGAATCGAAACTACATGGCATATAACCAAAGTTCGATAATTTTTGATCAGCATATGTAAAATCAATTAAAGACATTTTTAAAATTCCTCCTTTCTTTTTTATTATTTTTTTATTCGAATTTGATAGGTGAGTAAGTGAACTAAGCAACAATATTGGTATTCAAATATATGAAAATGTTTTTAGTACTATCGAAAAAATTCTGCGATTATTAAATTTAGTGGAATGGTACAAAGTAGAATAGTGGTGGCAGTTTTATTTACCAACAATTTGATAAAAATTTAAAATTTCTATTATCATAAATTATTGACTTTGGCAATTTTTACTTCACTAGAATCAGTTGAAAATGTAATGACTGGTACATTGTTTGTAAGCCATGTCTTAATGAAAAAGCATGTTCCTGCGGCGTTAATTAAATCGGTTTTAGTATAATTATTATTACCAAATATAATCATGTAAATATCACCGAATTTATTATCCCAGTCTGATACTAATGTTGCGAAATTTGTTTTTGAAAAATCAACATAATGACTTAAAAACATTATTCTCAACATGCCATTACTATTCAAATTGTTGATTAATATAATTTATATCTTGGTTTTTCTTCATTAAAAAACCAATATCTTAAATAATCGTCTAATATAATTCCCACTAATGATAATACACACCAAATTAATGTAAATGGTAAACATATTTGACCTAATATATTAAAAGGCATATGAGAATAATCCCATATGCCCAAATGTAACCAAAGATTCAATATTACACCTGTGATAAATTCATAGAATGTTATTAAACATCCTCCAATTAGACATTGAATCCATATTGGTGTGTCCCAACTCAATATTTCATTAATAAGTCCAATAGATATAAATGATATTCCACCTAAAACACCCATAGTCCAATGAGAAAATCCTCTATATATTACCTCAATAAAAATATAAAGACTTGCACCAACTAAAAACAAAAATAGATGCTTACTGAGTAATCTTAAACGTTTTTGCATTTAACACCTCTATAATTTTCTGCGAATGTTCCATAATATTATTAAGATTCTTGAGATATTCACCCGTAAGTTCCTGACCATATGCAATATTATTGACACTATCAATATCTTTAAGTGTATTAACATAAGCCTTAAGCTGATTAAGATATGTTGTATTTTGAGTTACATTCATTTCCTCTGTAATATAAATAGCATAAATATCAGCAGGAGAGTATAGGTGACAAAGTTCTCCATCCGCATGATAAGGTACATCCATACCTGTTGTTTTAGCCATCTGTACGAGGTTTGAAATATTATTCTGATCAGAATAATTGTATGCATAATGTTTTCCATTATAATAAACGCCGTTAAGAATTATATTTTGACAAGTTTCTGTTAATTCAGATATTTTAACATTTTTAGCTTGAATTAATTTATCAATTTCTTTCTGCTTTAAAATCATTTCCTTTTCTTCTTTAGATACATTTTCTATTTTATCGGATATGATTTTAAAATTATAACAACCATTGTCATCTACATAAACATTAGTATCATTATAATATTCATATTTCTTACCTGAGCCTGAAATACATAATACTCTGTTGTCATCTTTTTTTTCAGTTATTTCTGTTCCTGTGACATAGTTATCCTTATTTGTTATATAATAAATATAGTAAATAATATTTTGATTTGTGTAATCTATATAATTTTCGCCTATATCATATATATATTTATATTCAGAACATTTTTGGGTAGGAACATTATCACCTTCATAATATATAGAAAAACCAGTTTGATTTTTTAAAGTAGATATATCTCCGTATATTCTAAAAATATATGGATTGATAATTTTATAACTATCTATTTTAATTAAAATTCTATTATTGTTATTGTATTTTATATACATAAGTTCTCCTTTCTATTTTTTACTCCCATCTCTGCTCGGCTGTTATCCACGAAGCTACATTTACATTATCTACATAAATCCTCAATACACTTCCATCCCAATCAATAGAAATAGGATTATTCATATATGTAACTGGATTTCCATATTTTTTTCTGCTATTATGCCATATTTGTAAATTGGAATTATCATTAACATATACTGTATTATTAAACCAACTAGGAGTATCAAATGAGTTATTTCTTCCTAAATATACACAATTAGGAATATTAATATATCCTTTATAATCAATAGTTCCATCGTCAGTTGTTTGTCTATTAGTTCCCATTTGAATAACTGCTTCGTTATTATCTTTACCACTACATAATTCTATATAACCACCGTTTTCTTTGCTTCTACCTACTTGTAATATATTATTTCCTAATGAATTACATAACCACATTCCATGCCCTTGAATAGTTAGTTTAGAATTATTATCGGTCAAATTTTTTATGACGATTTGACCTCCTGAAATAATATTTTGCATTAAATATATTATTCCGTCATTACCTTTGGCTGTACCAGAAGTTTGAATTTTTCCATTTGTTATATTCACATTTGTTGCAGTAATAACACCTGTTGAATCCCATTTTAAATATTTACTGTCAAAACTGCCATCGGCAAGATTTAGAAATGAACCTGAAGTATTTTCAATATAATTTCTTGATTTGATAGAATCAGTAGATAATTGTGAAGCAGTAATACTATTAGTTGCAATTTTTCCACCGTTAATCGCAGTTTGATCTTCATTAAGAAAACTTGTAAAAATAGCATTACCTTTAAGATTAATATTTTTTGAAATTAATGTATATGTAGTATCAGTAAGAACCATATCGGATTCAGAAGATCCTGACTTAACTAACCATGAGACTTTATCAGCATTCTGTTTAACTTCTGTAATCTTAGTATTCAAAACACCTGTAGCAGTATTAATATCATTCTGCCATACTTTACTTGATATACTATTAGATAATTGAGTTACAATTGTTCCTATTTCAATCAAATCATATTTAACATCAAGTGGGGAAGGAGTCCATGCAGAAGATATAGTCCCTGCTTCCATTTTCCAATTATATAAATAAAATTCACCAGGGTAAAAATATAATTCCAAAATATTACTTGTTGGAATTATAATCATTTTAATTTCTTGCCAAGAAGTAGTAACATTTGCAGTCATATCTTGACATCTGATTGTTCCTGATCTATTTGACTTAATATATCCATGTATATTATATTGTTTACCTATTTCAGCAGTAGTGGTGAGTTGTAAGTATGTATCATATAAAGCATTAGAGAAATAGCCACAATCAACGGTACTACCTTTTGCACCCGTTACTTGAACTTTTTGTATCTTCATTGTTCACCATCCTTTCTGAATATTATTTTTAACCAATAATTTTAATCATTTTTGTGTATTCTTTGAGAATATCATCATATTCTCTTTCACATTTCTTTATATATAAAGGCTTTATTTTATCAAATTCAGCCAAATTTTCATCCATTTTCTTATTTTTAGCCAATAGCTCATTACAAAGCTTTTCTTCTGTCTCTTTTGCAATTTTATATGATTTTATTAAATTTTTAAGCTCGGAAACCGCATGATTACTGGGTTCAGAACCACATGAAAGAGTGATTTCAAGTTGTGTTCTTTTTTTTCTTTCTTCCTCTAGTTCCTTCTCAAGTAAGGCACAGTGATTTTTATAATATTCAAGCTCTTTACTTGTAAAGTTTTTATTTTTAATCAATTTATTTGACATTATATTCCTCCAATTAAAATAGACGCACTGGCTATGACACCAATGCGTCCATAATATTATTTCATGTATCTACGAGTGGATAATGAATTTCGACCTAAGAGCTGATTAGAATTAATCTCTCCAAGGATTTTCTGTATCTTTGAGTTTCCTGCCAGTTCGTTAGTAAGCTGTCGTGTAAAGTCTTCTGGATTGTCTGTGATAACCTTATCAACATTAACATTAATGCCACCAATATCAACTGATTTGTTTGTTGAAACTGGGGTAATATCAGGCAACTTAGCACCTAAGTTATCCATATACATGTTTGGTGTAGTGATACCCTTAGAAAGATCCCAAAGTTTTTCAACTTGGTCTTTGTTAAATACTGTATCACCTGAATCAAACTGACGAAGTACTCCATATTTAGTAACAAGTACCTCTGAACCTGGATTATCTTCACCGTAAATATGAACTCCACTTGTTGCTGATCTAGTTCCTTTACGATATCCGTGAGATTTCATCCAGTCTAACATTGCAACATTATCATCATAACTACCCGTGTAGTCATTACCGAGTCCCATTTGTTCAAAATACATAGCTCTAGCACCAAAGGAAGAATCATAGTCAAGACTTTTCAACCTGTCTACTATACTAGTATTTACATTCAATTGATCTTTTGGGAAATAGTCAGGAGAGTATATCCAATCAACGCCATCTCCACCACTAGAAGAATCACTATCTCCGCCGCCAATATCATCCCAATCATAATCAGGTTCACTATAATCACCTGATGAAGATGAGTTAGATTCAGCAGCTTCCTGTTGTCTTCTCTGTTCTTCTAATTCGGCTTGTCTTTGTGCAGCTTCTTCGTTAGCAAGGCGAAGCATTTCTTGAACTTTATCTTCAATACCACTAACAACATTATTAAGTGTTGTCATTGTATTATCAAATTTTGTTCCAAAATTATTAAATACAGAAGTAATATTATTATTAATATTATTTGTATTTGTCTCCCAAATACTCTTCATACCATCGCTAAGATTTATACCAAATTCATTAGCAGTATTAGTGATAGTATCTTTAATTTCTCCGCTATGAGTATTACTATCATCAATAATCTGTTGAATAAGACCATTAAGGTCATCTAAACGAGCATTTACCCATTCTTCAGCTTGACTTGCTAAGTCGTCTAGCATCTTAGTTTGGTCTTCAATGTACTGTTCATACTCTGTTTCTTCCAACTGGTCTTGTGCATCTTTAAGTTCTGAACTTATGGATTGTTTTTTAGACTGACCACTTTCAGAATTATCCCCTTGTAAAGCTAATAATCGTTTCTGTAACTGAGCAACTGTATTAGCTTGTTCAGCAACTGTCTTTTGGTAATCATGTAATGACTTCTCAGCGGATAAACTCTCTTTTTGTTTGTCAATAACTTTTTGTAAAGCATTCAATAAATCATTATATCCATCGTTGACCAGATCCTTAATAGCATCTTTTTCAGAAATACTTGATTTGATAGCTTCTTGCTGCTTATCAATAAGGTCTTGTTTTCTATCTAACAATTCCTTATCATAAGGATTATTGGCAAGTTCCTCATCAATTTTAAGAATTTCATCTTTATATTTTTGAGCCTGATTTAGATATAACTGATACTTCTGAACAAGTAACGCCTGTGCAGCCTTACCTTCAGCAGTAGTATTACCATTGTCGTCAGTAATTCCTTTATCTTTTAATAATTCTACAAGAAATTCAGTTTCACTAATAAGATTCTCTACATCATCTCTTGTTCTATCAAATGCATCCCACTTAATCTGTCTGATAGCGTTATCATACTCAATAAGAGCCTTCTCAGCATCAAGAATAGAAGATGTAACAGAGTCAATAGAAGATTGCATATCATACCAATCCTCACTATATTTTTCGATTTTACCAGAACTAACAGCGGAATTTAAGGCATTCATTAAAGCATTTCTTTCCTGTTTAAGCCTGTCAAGATTATCCTGTTCGACTTTTTTTAAGCTTTCATTGATAGAAGTAGAAGAGAACCAACCCTTAGTAGTAATAATATCCATTTCCTTCTGAAGTTGGTCTGAATAATCTTTGAAATATGAGATCTTCTTTTCGAATTCAGAAGCTACATTATCGAACCTACTCTTAGCAAGCCCTTTTAACTCAATATTAAGTTCCTGAACAGCAGTTTTAGCGTCCTGTGCTTTATCATAGAAATCCTGACAATCAGAAATTGCATCCTTCAAGTCATCATCATAAATAACATCAATGCTTATAGAACCATCTGCAATCTGATTCTTATAATAATCATCAAGACCATAAGAATTAAATGCGTTCATGTAATACTCATAAGCATCTGACTGTGCATTTATCTCATCTGCAAGTGTACTCATAGAATCTGACAATGCGTTATTACGATTGAGCCATGTAGTTGTTGTATCTGATACAACATTCTTTAGACGTGAATATGCTGTAGAAATCTTATTGATTAAGCGTTCAATCCAGTTGAGTTTTTCGGCTGTTTGAGAAGATGATGAATCGTTGGAAGATGATGAATTGTCACCTGAAAAACCTTGCCATGACAAATCAATACCATTAAAAGCAGACTCAAATGATATATTCTGTAAAGCATTGTAATCATCAACCATTTTCTGCATTTCAGCAATGGCATTTGTCTCTTCATCTGCACCATTATCATACAAATATAAACCTAAATCCATATCATCATCCATAGAAGTAGCTTTTGAAGTTAATGACATTAACCCTGTTGCTGTATCTATTGTAGTCTGATAGAATTTACCCCACATACCAGAAAGATATTTAATAAGCTGATCATCAATCTTCTGTTTAGCCTGTGCGAGATTTTTATAGTTACTGAAATCTTCGCCATACGCTTCAGATAAGCCTGCAAAGAAATCATTATTTGTGTTTACAAGGTTAGAATAGAATGTACCATCATACTTAGACTTCTCAACAAGTGAGTAAATATAAGCATTTTTATCATCCTCATACACACCCTGTAACTGGTCAAACAACTCTTCCTGTGAGATAATACCAAGCATATACTGACCTAAAGCGTCTTTTGCTTCTGGATACTGCTTGATAATTTTCTGCATTGAATCAACACCGATACGACCTGTTTCAGACATTTCTTTCTGAATAGAAGATAACAAATCCGCTTCTGACTGAAGGTCTGCTAAGGTTGCTGTCTTAGTCTTATCATCTGATTCTTCAAGAAGGGAAGTAGGATCAAATGTTTTAACAGATAAATCTACCGAACTTTTGTTAGCTTCCTCTTGAGCAGCTTTAATAGTTTCTTTAAGACTTTCGACTGTAGTGTTTTTATCAAAAGTCACATTGGATTTAACCAATAACGAAAAATCTTCATCTGATAAAGAATTCAAATAATCCATGATTTGATTTTTGGAATTATTATCTTCCAATCTTAAAGCGGCAACTAATTTTTTGGCTGAATTTGTTAAATCATCAAAAGATGTTTCTCCTATTTTATATCTGAATATTTCAAATTCTAAATTCATATCAGATATTGTATTCTTTAACTTTTTACCATTATCAGTTACTCCATATAAACTATCTGAACTATCATTTATATCTACAAGAATATTAGCCATTTCCTCTTTGGTTGCTGACAAACTATTTTTTACTCTATCAATAACTGTACCAGACCAATCTGGATGATTATCATTAATCCAATCGAGATACTTCTGTTGTTCTTCGTATTGTATTTTAAGAGCTTGATAATAATCAATAACACTATCATATGTTACAAGACCTAAATTTGTCTGCTTTATATCACCATTTTCATCTGTTTTATAAGAATACATATCATTTTTTGATGTATACTTACTGTCTGTCAATTTTTTTACAGCAGAATCTTCTGTGTCTTTTTTTGCATAACGTTCTTTTTCTTTGTAAATTTCTAAAGTTCGTTCAAGTTCTTCTTTTTCTTTTTTTAAACGGTCTAAATCCTCTTGGTCAGTAAGAGATAAAGTACCTTTGTCCTGAATTTCTTTTATAGATTCATTAATTGAATCTAATTTACTTTTTGCATTTTCTACATCAGAAGAAGCATCATTTAATTTATTACGACAATCATCTAATTTCTCACTTGCTTCATTATAAGTAGTGATTATCATATCTGATATTTTTATAAAAGCGGCAATACCTGCACTTATACCTGCGGTTATAGCCAAAATAGGATGTGCAGCAACAAAACCACCTATTGTAGTCCATAGTCCCTTAAAAGCTTTTTTCAGACTGATAGTTACCGTTGTCATTCCACTTTCAGCTACTGTTAATGAGTTTGTAGCTGTTATATTTGCTAATTCAGCAGTTGTAGTTTCTAGAATCTCACCTTTTAGTCCCTTTGATGAAAGAATTTGATTAATTTGTTTTTCATTAAGGGTAGTTTCGACAATAGCCCTTTTTGTGGCTTCGGTTGTATAATCTTTAGTTGCTTTTTTAAGTTCTTGTATAATTAGATACTGGTTTTTTCCTTCAGAAATATCGCTATTATATTTTGAAAGTACTTCTTTAATAGCACTTGCTTCATTTAATGACTCTCCAATAGTCTTCAATTGCATAATTGACTTTCAAAATGAAACGAACTATAATAAGAAAAAAATATAAAGGTATGCTATATGACTGAAAAAGAAATAAAAGAATTAAATATACACGAAGTTTATTATATTTTATTAAATGAAAAAAATTTATACACATCAAAAGAAATTGCAATGTTAGAACAACGAAAAAAAGAATTAGATATAAAATACAAAGAAGAGGAATATATAGAAGAAGTTAAAAATCGTCCATTGGAATTTAAATGTCCTAAATGTGACGGAATAAATAAATCATCAAATGTTAAATGTGAATACTGCGGATATATATTTAAAAGAGAAGATTATTTTAATAATGAAGATGTATCTGAAAAGAATTCAAATATTTTTTTATATATTATCAGTTTCCTTTTGCCTATTGTTGGAATAATACTTGGAATAGTATATATATCAAAAGACAATGAAGAATTGGGTAAAAAACTAATATTATTTTCTATTATTATATTTATTGTATTCTTTTTTATATTTTATTCACTGCTATGAATACCTTTAAAGCTTCTTTAAGTTGTATTGATAATTTTTCTTTCATTTTTTCTATTTCACATTCATCTTCTTTAACAAAAGGAAGTTTGGAAGTTTTGATAATTTTATTAATATTAAGTTGAGTTTTTAATAACTTATTGTTCATTTTACCTCTTTTCTTGCCATAGGAGACATTTATTTATGATAAATAAAATACTTAATAATTACGAAGAATATAAATTATTTATGGATTTACAAGGTCAAACATTACCTAAATTAATTCCAATAATAGAAACTGATAATATGTTACCGACATTTGCATATGTAAACGCTGATGAAATAACATCTGAAAAAGTTAATATATATTGTTCTCCAAAGTTATTTATATATCCTAAAAGATTTCAGAAATCAAAATTATTTCATGAATTTACGCATATATTAGATTATCTATATCTTTCAACAAAATATAATGAAGATGAACTTTATAAGATATTATCTACATATTCGGAATATCACGCATCTCAAATTGAGTTAGCATGTAATATCGGATTTAAAAATATCCATACTCTTCATAAAATTAACTTGGATAAAACTTATGTAGCAACGGAAGAAGGCATAACATTAATTGAAAATGATTATATAAAACCTATATCAGATGCACTTGTTATAATAAATAAAACAGTTGACGCATACTTAGATTTATCGTGTGAAAAGTATTATACTTATTTTAAAAAATTTGAAGCGAATACAATGTATTATTTAGGTAAGCAAAATTTTTGCTCAAAATTTTCCATTAAACGAATTCCTAATATAACTCAACAAAATTACATAGATTTTTATCCATGTTTATCAAGTATAGAAAATTCTATTAAAAATAAGGAATTTGATAAATTACCCTCGTTAGAAAAATTGTTGTTTAAGAAATTTTATGAAAAATATCCTAATAATGATTTTAAGGTGTTAATAAAAGAATTTCCTGGTACGTATATCTAAATCGCCCAAGCCAACGCCCAAGCACAAGAACTATTAAATAAACCTAAGTGCCCAACATGCGGTAGTACAAACATTAAAAAGATGGGTGGAATAGAACGTGGAGCTTCAATAGCTGCATTTGGTATCTTTAGTAAGAAAATTAATAAAACATTCAAGTGCAGTAATTGCGGTTATACCTGGTGATAAGGAGGTGTAATTTTATGCCAACAAATAATACAGACAACACAAGTCAAAAGAACACAAATAATAATAACAGTAACAACCAACAGAAACCACCATTACCTCAAGCTAATCTTACTTCAAGAGTGAGTGAAATATTTGAGTTGATAAATACAGAAAAACGCAATAATTAATTATTATCCTTACTACAAAATATACAAAGTAATTCTGGAACAGAGGTTGTCAAATTGTGGTATGGTAACGGTGGTCGGTTATCAATATTAACTTTGTCATTATTGTTGTTGGTAGCCGTTTTAATTGGAGGTTTTGATTTTGATTTCATATGAGACAATCCTTTCTTTTGAGAGTGATATTTATAAAATACTTTATGAAGAATCTAAGCAGAGAAGAATACAAATGAATAGCAAATTAGCACCAACTATAACCATTATAATTGGTGAATTGGGAGCTTTAGTTTGGACTATATTTAAAATTGGAAATAACATTTCAACTCTTAATAATATTATAATGAAGCAACATATTACACCAATCGTTCTTACTGTATTATCCATCATATTGTTATGTATTTCAATTGTGTATCTTTCAAGATGTTTAACAAATTATAAATTCACATATTTAGATCCTATAAAAGTATCTGAATATATCGAAGACAATAAAACATACACACAATATTACAATGAAGAAGAAATTGTTAATAATATTCAAAGTAATATAGTTAATGAATATAAGAAAATGTGTATAGAAAATTGGAAAATAACTAACAAACACTGTGATTATTTTAGAAAATGTTATATCTTTCTCATCTTTGCACTCATTAGTTTAGCTATTAATTTTGTATTTGTTTTATATTTATAGTTTCAATTGTAAGAAAATATCAGGAGTATCAAAAGCAACATCAGTAGCAATGTTTGGCATCTTCTCACAAAAAGTCAAGAAACAATGGCACTGCAATAATTGTAAGAGTGATTTTTAAGCAAGAACTAATGTTCCGAATGGTAAAATATTCCTTAATGTAGTATGATAGTAATATCAAATTACAGAGGAGGATACTATGTATACATTTAAAATTAAAAACAAAGATGGTAAAGTGCAAGAATACAACCATATCAATAAGGTCTATTATGGTCATAAAGGCGTATTAGAATACAATCTTGAAAATGAAGAAATATTTAATCATCATTATTCAGTTGGATATGATTTACATTTATATTCTGACACTAATGCATTTACCATCTCTAAGTCAGAAATTTCAATTATTGAAGTTATAAAAGAAAACTAATAATTATTCTCCCAGCTCAATTTCTATCTCTGTATTGAGTTCGGGAGAATTATTCTCCAAGTTCTTTATATACTCAACAATTGGTTTCAGTTCTCGTATTTCATTTATTTTAATCTTTATAGATAATTTCATATTGATTCACCTCACATATAATAATTTGATAAAATAACGAGTGTATAATTAAGATATTTTTAAGCAGAGGAGTGGTGAATTTATGTATAATGATATGTCTCCAACAGAACTATGTTGGCAAACAGGTGATTATACTGATGAATGTTATTGTGAATTCTGTGAACACAGTGACGAATGTAGCGGATCTGAAGATAAAGACTGATAGGATAGAAGAGTAGTGAAAAGAGCAAGTGTGAATACATTTGCTCTTTTATTTATTAACCAAAAAAGCATTCACAATTAAGTGAATGCTTTTAAGCTCTTTACATCAAAGGTAAAGAATAAGGTTTCTTACATCGTCATACGCCAGTAACCCAACGCAGACCGTTTGCATTTGTTTATATATTATTATATGCATTTATTCTTGTTTGTCAATACCTTTTTCAAAATTAATTACTAATTTATCTAATATTTTGTCATTAATCCTTTTTAATATATTTTCATCAGTAATACTAACTTTACCTGCTCTTACATTATTGAGTTTTCTTATTCTTCTTATACTTACAGATCTTATCATATCTACTTTCAAATAAGAGTCTTCATCTCCTGGTAAATGCTGAACCTTTCCTATATTTACTGCACAATCATTAAATTTTTTATCTTCTGATGAAGCCAATGGGAATACGGTAAATACAAAACCTTGTTGTGCCCATATCATAGCATAATGACCATCTTTATATTGGTCGCTTAACTCATCACCAATATTCATACCAAATTCAACCCAAACTATATCACCTCTTTGCATGTTTTGTGGTAAAGAAGGAAACCTCTCATGTAATTCGTGACGTTTAGCATAATTTGACTTCTTTAATAACCATTTACAAAATTCAACAGCAAAATCAGATTCTACATCATATAAAGTTGAAACTATACTAGAAAGCATTCCCTTTATTCTACCTTGTGCAGATATATCTTCCTTTAATTTCATATTTAACATTCTCCAATCATCAGTATTTAATATTACCATTATATACCAATAATTGACATAATTCTATCAGAACATATGTTTATAAACGTATATAAATGAAGAGTAGCCATTAATGACTACTCTTCAAAATCTTACTGTAATGTCTTAACAATTGCTCTCCAATATTCAAATCTTCCTCGAACATTTTCCTTTGAACCTGTTCCATTCTGAACAAACTGCTTATACTCATCATTTGAATCATAATTAACACAAAAATCAGCAACCTTATCGACAAGTTTTGTGAACGACTTCTTATCTTTAATAATACGATAACCTGAATATAATATTTGTGGGATAGAGGTAACAGGAATTTTAATTTCATCAAATGATTCATCGAATCTATCCATAGCCTCTTTTAATGTATCAGCTCTACCAAGATACTGATCCGCATAATCAGTTACATAAGTATCAATATCTTTTGTTCTAAAAGATGTAAATTCCTGTTCCTGATTAGAAGAAATAAGCATCATTGCCTGGATAATTATATCTCTATCTGTACCATTCTTTCTTTGTGTAGGTGACATAAGTTTATCCATGAATGGATGATTGGCGAGAGAGTAGACCACTTCACTAAATTCATCTGATTCATGCACCACACGCAAAAGCTTATTTGACAGAGGTTTCCCTGCATTCTGTCTTCGGAAAAGTTCACGGATATCTGTTTCTGTACAATCGGTCATTCTATAAATCTGCAATTCAGCATTAAGAATTTCAGATTTAACATCTTCATCAAGTTTGTCAAATTTTAAGCCTGATAAATTCTTTTCTTCACCGTTAATAATAATACCATTCATATCCTTTGATAAAGCAAATATATTCTCAATATAATCTCTTATAGTAGATAAACGCTGAACACCGTCAATAACCGATAGAGTTCCGTCTTCTTCTACAATTGCATATGTTGGATTAATTGGATAATGGCGAAGTAGTGAATCAATCAAATCTGATTTTTGCTTACGATTCCATTGTCCCTCTGGTCGCTGTAATTTATGAGAAAGATTAATTGTCCCCTTATTCATATCCTTTACAAGTGATTGTAAAGAGCGAGTTTTAGATGTATAATCCATACTTTATTATACCTCCCATATATGTTAATATTTTCATATAACATATCACATATAAAATATTTTTGCAATTATATCAATGAGAAACGGAGGTTACATATGTTAAAAATTCATTACTGTCCTAATTGTCATAGAATCACATACACACATTATATTAAATGTATATGCAGAACATGCAACATTGAATGCAAAAATCTTGATATAGAATTTGAAAAATTCTTCTCAATGACGAAATCCGAAAGAGAAGAGTATATTAACTCACAATTACAAAATTAGAACTATTGTTCTGGATTGTATTGAATTAAATACAATGGTAAAATATAGACATTGGAGAAACAACATAGATGTGTGCCATAACACTCTATAACCGAAGGTTGTCCCAATGTCTATTTTTATGGCAGTCGGAAAAATGAATCTGCCCTTTCTGGGCGCATATTTCCCTAATTTATATTTCTATTTTATAGAGAAGGGAGGCGAGACATGTTAAAATTTTTAACAAGTATTATCGGAAGTGGTAAGTATAATTTACGTTCCGTTTTAGGAAAAGTCATTGTAACAAGCATGATTTGTAAACATACTGAACTTTCTGATAGTAAAGTAAAAGACATCACTAATATGATGTTATAATATCTTTCTCTTTATATGCCATTTCATTTTTCTCCTTTTAATTTTTTGGGTAGGGCTGTCTCACGACAGTCCTATTTTATTATTAATCACTAATCTTATGATCATGTCAATATGCATAAAAAGACTCTTTAATACTATACATTTTCCTCAAAACCTATGTTCTGAATTGTAAAAATATGATATAATGATATAATAAAAATATCTGGGAGGCATACTTATCCAAAAGGTAAGCGTAAGGGAGCCAGATAATATATAATTAAAAATATAGTCGGTCGCCGAGCAGGTATTGCTTGGGCAATAAACCCCTTCAGTGTTTCTGTTGTATACAAAGCAGAAGAAACTAATAAAAGGAGGAACGACATTATGAATTGCCATATTAGAATGAGCACGTCTTTTGTTATTGCGCTTATAGCGTTGTTTATTGTCATTAAATTATGTTTTTAATTATTGAATCTGGTGGGAATATTATTATTATTTTTACATAGGAGAGTAGATTTTTCTACTCTCTATTTTATTATTCTCTGTTTTATAAGTTATTTTTGGAATTTTCTAGTTGAGTTAAACACACACTCAAGTACATTACTGAATTCCGAAATCGCAATGTACACTATGCATTATAAGCAAATGTCATACTTAAGGCGATGACTCACTTAGAGGATGGGTATGTCGTTGGGGATTGCTCTCTTATATAGTTATTCTCTATACATGACCTTTCATTTCTATATATGGTCAACATTAAAAATGTAGAGTACCGTCCTGCTCGTTGCCCGTTGTTAATGATACTTAGACACCTATCAAGTCTTCTTGATATTCTCATATATCCACATATACAATTTTTTCCGCTTTCGCAACCTCATCCAATATAACTATATGAATTACGGTTTGCTATGTGATCCGTGGGTAGTTTGTTAAGCTACCAAGCATTCAAGCATTTACTCCTCCATGTAAAGTTTATACTCCGCTAAAGTGTTTGCAGAGTTTTTTATTAAGAATCCCATGTATCCATAGACTTGATTACAACGCCATTATGTTATTCTCTTATCTATGATTGACCAACTAAAAACTATTGGAGAGAGTTTTTTGTGTAAGGTTTTAAAACCCAATCAAAATTCTTAATAAACTTAAAGATACCTGTACCAGCACCAATAAGTCCTAAAGTACCAGCACCATTACCGATATTAACTATTTTAGTTAATATGTTTAATAAATCTGAAGTTAAAGAAACTAATTCTTTTACTAAATCTGTGTCAATAAAATTTTGCCAAAATTCTTCAGCAGTAGCAGATAGAATTTTAATTCTACCATTAATACTATCAACTATTGCATCATTTTCTCTTAAAGCCGAACCTTCAGCTTCTCCGAGACTTTCAAGTACATTGTCAATTTGCTGATAATTTTTAAGCAATGCTGCTACATTATTTGCTCTAGTTTTTCCTGCTATAAGTTCAAGAGTGGCAGCTTGTGATGAATCGCTAAGTTTGTCCCACGTTGCACCCAACTCTTTAACTATCTGTGTTGTTGACTTAAAGGTATTGTCATTGAGCATAATATCAACACCAGTTAATGCTTGAAGCTGTTCACGAAGCTTTGAACTAGATTCACATAATCCTTCAGTATCTTCACCCATATCTTCTAATTCGGCTTTTGCTCCACGAAGTCTTAAACTAAACACCTTTAATGTATTACCTGTATTTTCACTATTTTGAACGATTTCATTCATAGCTGTAATTAAGGCAATACTTTCTTCAAATGAATTATTTCCAGTTTCAAGGGCAGAAGCTGAACGCTTCATAGCTTCACCTATATCCGTAGCAGATAAAGCAAATTTATTACCTATTTGGTTATAATCATCAACAATTTTTATACTATCTTCGGCTTGGATATCAAAAGCCTTCATTGCCGTAATCATGTCTTCGGTAGCTTCTGTAATATCAACACCATCACCAACATTTACGAATAAAGTAGCGTTTTTTGCCAAATCTTCGGCTTGTTCTAGGCTATATCCTAAGCGTAAGAAATCTGCACTAGAATTAAGAAGTTCTTTGTTTGTGCTCGCAATTTCTTTTGCGGTTGAAGAAACAGTATCTCTAAATGACGTATATTGTGCCTCTGTTGCATCGGATACTTTTCTAACTTCTGTCATTGCTGTATCAAGTTCACGAACAGTATTTATGCCTTCTTTTACGACATTAATAACATCATAAACACCAAACATTCCTGCCATCTGTGCAGCAATCTGATGGAATCCGCTATTCTTTAAAGTGTCCCACAATGTTCTACCTGCACGACCAGCTTCAACTTCGGCATTGTAAATCTTTAAGATTTCACCATGAATCTTATCAAGACTCATGCTAGGATTACCACTTTCAATTTCCGCATAGTAAGCCTTAATTTTAGCCTTTGCCTCAGAAGACATCTTGCTATTTTCATTGAGAAGCTTATGAATTTTGTCTAATTCTTTCTGACCAGAAACAAAGTTATATCCCTTTTCAGAAGCAGACATATTTGTAACAGTAGCGATAGTATCTTTAATTTTCTTTTCATAGTTATCCAATCTATTGATATCATCACTTGTCACCAAACTAGCATCTTTGCCTTTTAATTCATTAAGCAAAGTTTCGTACTCATGAACAGCATTCTTGATAGCCTGTACTTTTTCTAAATATGTATCACTTGTCCAACCACCATCATTAAACCTGTCAATAGTGGCTTGATATTTATCAACCTTACCATTATAAGAATCCAAACGCTTAT
>OGNT01000277.1_pt1 | contig 23948 bp, 14 predicted proteins | sample 1573521 | NCBI WGS metagenome assembly OGNT01 (sample SAMEA2581922, study PRJEB24529) | metagenome | biome: Human gut stool | place: China | collected 2011
TGATTGACTATGCAATGCGTTCGGGCGCTCCGTTGGAAGTAATCGAAAACTTGCAGGAGATGGAGGATGAAGGCGAAATCTATGAAAGTATAGAGGATATTTGGCCGGATTATCCGAGCAAAGAAGATTTCTTCTTTAACGAAGAAGAGTATTAAGCACCACCGGGGTGGTGTGATGAAGGGGCTGTCCAAAAAGTGGATGGCCCCTTTTGTTATTGTTTATCCTACATCGGCTCTCCATGATATCTGTAGAACGGCGGGAACTCTTAAGTCATTTTCCCGGTCGGGTTAAGGTTTTCCTTTCTTTGGACTAAGCCATTTTATAAGGTCGATTATTACGTCCCATTACAGCAGAACATACGTCCCATTACAGCAGGACGTACGTCCCACTGTGGCAGGACGTATGTCCCATTGCGGTAGAACGTAATAATCCACGGATTAAAATGCCTTAGCTGTCGGCAAGGAACAGCTTAACCTTTCTATGTTTCTGCCCTGTGCTTATTTACTTTGTTTCTATCCTGATTACTGATTCTCATTTTTTATCCTTATCTTTGCAATGTAAACTAAAAATAGACGAACATGAAAAAGATTATTAGTGTATTAATGGTAGCTGTATGTTTGATGATGGCTGCTCCTGTTCAAGCTCAGTTACACTTCGGTGTGAAGGGTGGTTTGAACCTGTCAAAAGCAAGCTTTTCAAAGGATGCCTTGAAAGGTGATAACCAGACCGGTTGGTTTATTGGCCCTATGGCTGAGTTCACATTGCCTATCATCGGGGTGGGAGCTGACATCGCTGCTTTGTATTCACAAACAGATTTGGCTGCCAAAGGATATGATACAGATGCTAAACTGAAAACGTTTGAAATTCCTGTGAATTTGAAATGGTCATTTGGATTGGGAAGTATGTTTGGGGCTTATATTGCTGCCGGCCCGCAGTTTGGCTTTAATATCGGTAATAAAAAAGGCTTTATGGATTATGAGTTGAAGAAGAATAATACAACTTTCAATGTAGGTGCGGGTGTGAAGTTGATTCGTCATATACAGATAGGCGTAAATTATAACTTTGCTTTAAGTCATACGGCTACTATCGAGACCACGAATGAAGAAGTCATTAAGATTAAGAACAATACCTGGCAAGTATCACTTGCGTATCTGTTCTAAGCAAGTTCATTTAATAAAAGATAAAAAGGAGGCATTCTTTACTGAGTGTCTCCTTTTTTGTAATTTTGCGGTATGAAAAAATATGTAGATGTCATAGTGCCGTTGCCTATTGCCGGTCAGTACACTTATTCGCTTCCGGCAGAAATGGAAGAGAAAGTACAGATAGGGTGTAGGGTTGTAGTACCGTTTGGACGGAAGAAATTCTATACGGCTATTGTCACCAATGTGCATTATGCAGCTCCCGAAGGTTATGAGACAAAGGATATAGAAGAGGTGCTTGATTCAACTCCTGTATTGCTGCCTAAACAGTTTGAATTTTGGGAGTGGCTGGCTTCTTATTATCTCTGTACATTGGGAGATGTTTATAAGGCTGCCATTCCGTCCGGCATGAAGTTGGAAAGTGAGACTTTGGTGGTGTATAACCCGGACTTTGAAGCATCGGCTTCGCTTCCCGAAAAGGAACAGAAAATATTAGACTTGTTGAGTAATGACACAGAACAATGTGTCACCCAACTGGAAAAGGCAAGCGGGATGAAAAATATTCTTCCGGTCATTAAGTCATTGCTTGACAAGGAAGCTATTTACGTGAAGGAGGAATTAAAGCGTAATTATAAACCCCGTACGGAAGCGCGTGTAAAATTGGCAGACTCCGGTATGGATGAAGCCCGGTTACAGCAACTTTTCAATGATTTGGGACGTGCTCCCAAACAATTGGCACTGTTGATGAAATATATAGAGCTTTCCGGTTGGGTATCGCGTGAAACTACCTTAAAGGAAGTCACTAAGAAAACTTTATTGGAGAAGGCCGGTGGTTCTGCCGCCGTTCTTAACGGGCTGGTAGAAAAAGGAGTGTTTGAAATCTATTATCAGGAAATAGGGCGTCTGGATAAAGGTATGCTGAAGACAACGGATATCAATCCGCTGAACCCGGCACAGCAACAGGCCTATCAGTCTGTTCTCCAATGTTTCAGAGAAAAGAATGTCTGTCTGCTGCACGGAGTAACTTCCAGCGGCAAGACCGAAATATATATTCATCTTATTCAAGAGGTGCTGAAAGCGGGCAAACAAGTGCTCTATCTATTGCCGGAGATTGCTTTGACTACTCAGATAACCGAACGTCTGAAGCGGGTATTCGGCCATCGTCTCGGCATTTACCATTCTAAGTTTCCGGATGCCGAACGTGTGGAAATCTGGCAGAAGCAGTTGGGAGACGAAGAATATGATGTGATATTGGGGGTTCGTTCTTCCATTTTTCTTCCTTTCAAGAACTTGGGATTGGTAATCGTAGATGAAGAGCATGAAAATACATATAAGCAACAAGACCCGGCTCCCCGTTATCATGCCCGCAATTCGTCTATTATGCTGGCATCGATGTTTGGTGCTAAAGTTCTTTTAGGTACAGCCACTCCCTGTGTGGAGAGTTATTTCAATGCAATATCGGGTAAATACGGATTTGTAGAATTGAAGGAACGCTATCAAGATATTCAGCTTCCTCATATCGAATTGGTGGATATTAAAGAACTTGCTCATCAAAAAAGGATGCAGGGACCTTTTTCTCCTCGCTTGGTCAAAGAAATTAAAGAGGCATTGGAACGTAAAGAGCAGGTGATTTTGTTTCAAAATCGTCGTGGCTTTGCTCCGATGATAGAATGTCATACTTGCGGCTGGGTTCCGAAGTGTAAGAATTGTGATGTGAGCCTTACTTATCATAAGGGATTAAACCAACTGACCTGTCATTATTGCGGATATACGTATCAGGTACCCCGTTCGTGCCCTGCCTGTGGTAGTGTGGAACTGATGAATCGGGGGTTCGGAACGGAACGTATTGAAGATGATATTAAACTGATTTTTCCCGAAGCGAGAGTTGCCCGGATGGATTTGGATACTACTCGAACCCGAACGGCATACGAGATGATAATCGCTGATTTTGAACAGGGTAAGACAGATATATTGATTGGTACGCAGATGGTTTCAAAGGGATTGGACTTTGACCATGTCAGCGTGGTAGGTATACTGAATGCCGATACGATGTTGAACTACCCGGACTTCCGCAGCCATGAGCGTGCTTTCCAGCTGATGGCACAGGTGGCGGGACGTGCCGGAAGAAAGAACAGGCAAGGATTGGTGATTTTGCAGACAAAGTCTCCTGACTTGCCGGTGATTCGCCAGGTGATATCGAATGATTATGAACAACTTTATTATGACCAGTCGGCAGAACGGCAGATATTCAAGTATCCGCCTTATTACCGTCTCATTTATGTTTATCTGAAACATCGGAAAGAAGATGTGCTTGATATGGCGGCGGATGCAATGGCTGCACAACTTCGTTCCGGTTTGGGAAGTCGTGTGTTGGGACCGGATAAACCACCGGTAGCCCGTATTCAAACCTTATTTATTAAAAAGATTATGGTTAAAGTGGAACAGACCGCTTCGATAGCGAAAGTGCGCGATTATTTGCTTGCCGTGCAACGTGCAATTATTGAAGACGAGCGTTTTCGTTCCCTATTAGTATATTATGATGTAGATCCACAGTAATTATGAAAATAGAATTAGATGTGCATACCCATACCATTGCCAGCGGGCATGCATTCAGTACTTTACAGGAGATGGCACAGGCTGCTGCCGGCAAGGGTTTGAAATTGTTGGGAATAACGGAGCATTCTCCCGGTGTTCCGGGAAGCTGTAATCCCATTTATTTTAGAAATCTGCATGTTGTTCCCCGACAGATGTACGGCATCGAATTGTTATTGGGGGCAGAGATTAACATTCTTGACGGGGAGGGAAATCTTGATATGGATGAGAACTGTATGAGAATGTTGGATATTCGTATTGCCGGTATTCATTCTTTATGCTATAGTTATGGCACGGTAGACGAAAATACGCATGGGATGGTGAAGGCAGTCAGTAATCCTTTTATTCATATTATCAGTCACCCCGGAGATGGTACGGCCGAATTAAATTTCGAGCCTATTGTATTGGCGGCAAAAGATACCCTGTTGGAGATAAATAACAGTTCTTTAAAACCAACGCGCAATAAGCCGAATGCCCGGGAGAACAACCTTTCTATCCTGCGGCTGTGTAAACGATATGAGGTGCCGGTGATTCTGGGAAGCGATGCACATATTTCATTTGATATTGCCCGATATGATTATTTGTATGACTTGTTGCAACTTACCGAGTTCCCGGAGTCACTGATTATGAACCGTGATGTGAAATCGTTTAAAGAATATCTTTGTTTGTAGAACTATATGAAGAAAATACTTTTTGTTTGCCTCGGCAATATTTGCCGTTCCTCTTCCGCAGAAGAAGTTATGCGTACTTTAATTAGAAAAGAAGGTCTGGAGAGAGAAATAGAAGTTGATTCTGCCGGTATCTTGAGTTATCATCAAGGAGAACTGCCTGATAGCCGTATGCGTATGCATGCTTCTCGTCGGGGATACAATCTGACTCATCGTTCCCGTCCTGTCTGTACAGATGATTTTTATCACTTTGATATGATTATCGGTATGGACGACCGCAATATAGAGGATTTGATAGAACGGGCGCCTGATTTGGAAACAGAGAAGAAAATCCGCCGGATGACAGACTATTGTCGGGTGAAGATGGTGGATTATGTACCCGATCCTTATTATGGAGGGGCGCAAGGTTTCGAGAATGTATTGGATATTCTGGAAGACGCTTGCGCCGGACTGCTTGAAAGTATTCGTGCTATTTCTTCAACTCAGGATAACTGATTCGAGTGTGATACATCGTTTTCAGTTTTTCCTTAAACAGCGCTTTCACTAAGGCGATATCTTTGAAAGTGATAGGACATTCTTTGAAAAATCCTTCTGCAACTTGCGCGTCGATGATTTTGTCTACTAAGGTTCCTATACTTTCTTCTGTATATTCGGGCAGGCTTCGTGAAGCTGCTTCTACGGAGTCGGCCATCATTAGGATGGCTTGCTCCTTGGTGAATGGGTTGGGACCCGGATAACGGAATTTTTCGGCATCCACTTCTTCGTCAGGGTGCTCATTTTTATAGGAAATGTAGAAGTACTTAGTCAGTCCTCTTCCATGATGCGTGCTGATAAAGTCTTTAATGACTTTAGGCAGATTATGTTTCTCGGCAAGCTTCAAGCCATCTGTGATATGGCTGATGATAACTTGCGCACTTTGTTCATAGTTGAGGCTTTTATGCGGATTTACTCCCGACTGGTTCTCGGTGAAGAAGGCGGGGTTTACCATTTTACCTATATCATGGTAAAGCGCTCCTGTACGAACCAACTGGCTTTTTGCACCGATTTTATTGGCTGCTTCTGCTGCCAGATTAGCCATCTGGAGGGAGTGTTGGAAAGTGCCCGGAGCTATCTCCGACATCTCGCGTAGCAAGCTGTTGTTGATATTGGAAAGCTCTACCAGCGTAACATTGGAAGTAAAGCCGAAAGTCTTTTCCAAAATAAACAGCAGCGGATAAGCAAACAGCAGTAGAATGCCATTTATCATAAAGTAGATATACATACGTGTATTCAGCTTGGTCAAATCATCTTCGTGAATCAGCTCAAAAGCAAAATACAACAATGCATAACTGGCAAAAACTACCAAAGCCGTGCGCAGAAGTTGCGAGCGTTGTGATAATTCGCGTAAGCTATAGATAGATACCATGCCTGCCACCACCTGCAAGAGAATAAACTCATGAGGGAAACGCAATGTGATGGAACAGAGCAGGATGATGGTGACGTGAGCCATGAATGCCGTTCGCGAGTCAAGAAAGATACGCACTATAATCGGTATCATCGCAAAAGGAACGATATAAATACTGGATAGACTTTGCGATACCATGACGGAGGCGATAACCGGAAATAGCACTATCAGTGCGAAAAGCAAACTTAAACTGCCTTTGCGCTCATAATAATCGGCACGGAACAAATCCAAATAGACCATGAAGCAAAACAGGAAGATGCCGACATAAAGTATTTGTCCGGCCAGTGTCAGCCGTTTCTCTTGTAAAGAATCACTGCGCTTTTCCCATTCTTTTCGTAAAGACTCTAATATATTGTAGGTCTGTTCGTTTACAATTTCTCCGCGGTCTATAATTTTTTGACCGTTTAAGACAAAACCGTTTGCATAGGAAATATTGGATAGCAGGTCTTTCTGTGCTGCTTCAGATTTGGCTTCGTCATAAATAAGATTTGGAGTAATATAATTATTTAAGTTGCACTGCTGCAAAACCTTCTTCTTGTAATGGGTGGTATCGGCGTTCAGCAGGTATTCATAAGCATCTTTTACAGTATATAACTGACCGACCGGCCGACTTGTGGCCGTATTCTGTTCTACCGTTCGTATGGCAGTGATGCTGTCCTCTTCCATTCGGGTGAGGTCATTACCGGCAATAATTCCATTTCTATACATCTCTTTCAGCATGCGCTCTATGTATCTTATATAATCTGTGCCGGGCAAGGAATGGCGAAGTGTTTTGTTATAGTCTTCTCTCAGTCTCTCAATCATCTCTTTTTCCACATTCTTTTCTATATGGAAATAGGGCTGGTAAGTAGCAAGAATACTATCCTGTTCTTTTTGCACCTGCATGTCATTTTTATAAATGGGGAAATCGAACGATGCTTGTAATAGTCCGTACTTCCATGGTTTGTTGATGTCAAATTGATAGTTAAATTTGCCTTCATTGGGCAAAAAATAAACTATAACTGACACTGTGGCAATGAAAATGAGGCTTTTATACAGCAAATCTTTATATGAAAACCGTTTACCGGTCTTTAAACTTTTCATAATCGTATATTTTTGCGCGCAAAATACGAAAAAATCGGGAAATTTAGATTAATTTTGCAGCGTATTTTATATAAAACAACAATGTCAGAAAGAAAAGTAAGAGTTCGTTTTGCTCCGAGTCCAACGGGAGCGTTGCATATTGGTGGTGTGCGCACTGCTTTGTATAACTACCTGTTTGCTCGTCAGCACGGTGGAGATTTAATTTTCCGTATAGAAGATACCGATTCAAATCGTTTTGTTCCGGGAGCGGAAGAATACATTATCGAATCGTTCAAGTGGTTGGGGATTACGTTTGATGAAGGCGTAAGTTTTGGTGGTAATTTCGGTCCGTATCGTCAGTCTGAACGTCGCGATATTTATAAAAAATATGTGCAAGTCTTGTTGGATAACGACAAAGCTTATATTGCTTTTGATACTCCTGAAGAGTTGGATGCGAAACGTAAGGAGATTCCTAACTTTCAGTATGATGCTTCAACCCGTATGACCATGCGCAACTCTTTGACAATGTCGAAAGAAGAAGTTGATGCATTGGTAGCAGAAGGAAAACAGTATGTGGTACGTTTTAAGATAGAACCTAATGAAGATGTTCATGTACATGATATTATTCGTGGTGAAGTGGTGATAAATTCGTCCATTCTTGATGATAAAGTATTATATAAATCTGCAGATGAGTTGCCTACTTATCATTTGGCAAATATCGTGGATGATCATTTAATGGAAGTCTCTCATGTTATTCGTGGAGAGGAATGGTTGCCTTCTGCTCCTTTACATGTATTGTTATACCGTGCTTTCGGTTGGGAAGATACAATGCCTGAATTCGCTCACCTGCCGTTATTGTTGAAACCGGATGGAAATGGAAAGCTGAGTAAGCGTGACGGTGACCGTCTTGGTTTCCCCGTATTCCCATTGGAATGGCATGATCCTAAAACCGGAGAAGTATCATCCGGATATCGCGAGTCGGGATATTTGCCTGAAGCTGTTATCAATTTCCTTGCTTTGTTGGGATGGAATCCGGGTAATGACCAAGAAATCATGTCATTGGATGAATTGGTGCAATTGTTTAACTTAAGCCATTGCAGTAAGGCCGGTGCAAAATTTGATTTTGAAAAAGGAAAGTGGTTTAATCACGAATATATATTGAAGAAAGACAATGCTGAAATAGCAGCTTTGTTTATGCCTGTCCTGAAAGAAAACGGCATAGAGGCTCCTATGGATAAAGTGATAACAGTGGTGGGATTGATGAAAGACCGCGTTAGTTTCATTAAAGATTTGTGGGGAACCTGCAAGTTCTTCTTTGTCGCTCCGATGGAGTACGATGAGAAGACTACCAAGAAACGCTGGAAAGAAGACTCTCCCGAGCGTATGTTGGAGCTTGCCGATGTATTGGAAGCATTGGATGATTTCTCATTGGAGAATCAGGAAAAGGTAGTAATGAAATGGATAGAAGATAAAGGTTATCATTTGGGCAATATCATGAATGCCTTCCGTTTGACATTGGTAGGCGAGGGCAAAGGGCCGCACATGTTTGATATTTCTGCTGTTTTAGGAAAAGAAGAAACATTGAGACGCATTCGCCGGGCTGTGGAAGTGCTCAAGTAATACCGTGAATCATGATTTATAATCTAGTCATCTATATTTATCTATTCGGGGTTAAGCTGGCTGCATTGTTCAGCTCCAAGCCTGCCAAGATGGTGAAAGGTCATCGGGAGGTATTTGATATCCTGCGTGACAAGATTGACCGGAATGCCCGTTATATCTGGTTTCATGCAGCATCTTTGGGCGAGTTTGAACAAGGACGTCCATTAATTGAGCGTATTCGTAAGGAGCACCCTGAGTATAGAATATTGCAGACTTTTTTTTCTCCTTCAGGGTATGAAGTGAGAAAAAACTATCAAGGGGCTGATATTGTGTGTTATCTGCCCTTTGATACACCTCGTAATGTGAGGTGTTTTATCGAGATGGTGAATCCCTGTATGGTATTCTTTATAAAGTATGAATTTTGGCAGAATTATTTGAATACACTTTATAAGAAAGGTATTCCGGTTTATAGTGTTTCGTCTATATTCCGCCCGAATCAGATTTTTTTCCGTTGGTATGGTAAGGATTACCGTAAAGTGCTGAAGACTTTTTCACATTTATTTGTGCAGAATGAAGTCTCTGAAAAACTGTTGGCAAGTATCGGTGTTACTGATGTAACGATTGTAGGTGATACTCGTTTTGATCGGGTATTGGATATTTGCACTGTTGCCAAGGATCTTCCTTTGGTAAAAGCATTTAAAGGAAATTCTAAGACTTTTGTTGCCGGTAGTTCGTGGGGACCTGATGAAGATATTTTTATCAGGTACTTTAATGAACACCCCGAAATGAAGTTGGTCATAGCCCCTCATGTGGTGAGTGACAGCCATTTGAAAGAAATCATGGAGAAGGTAAAGCGTCCTTGTGTCCGTTCTACAGAAGCAACAGCAGAAAATGTATCGAAAGCCGATTGCCTGATTATTGATTGTTATGGGTTGCTTTCATCCATTTACCGTTATGGGGAAATTTCGTATATCGGTGGAGGATTTGGAGTTGGTATTCATAATGTGCTTGAGGCAGCTGTGTACGGCATTCCAGTTATTTTTGGTCCGAACAATAAGAAATTCCGTGAGGCTCAGCATCTTTTAGAAAAGAAGGGTGGGTTTGAAATCAATGATTATGAGGAATTTAAACGTTTGATGGATAGATTCCTGACTGATAACAGCTATTTGCGGCAGGCGGGAAATGCAGCCGGAGATTATGTGAAGAATAATTCCGGAGCCTTGGAGAAGATTATGAAAGCAATTCGGTTGTAATCTAGTTTAAAGTATAATAATAAGAGCCGTTTGTGAGATAAGTATTATCTTTCAGGCGGCTTTCTCTTATTTAATTCCTATCTTTGCGTTCAATAATTATTTTATGAGCATTAATGACGATATATTGTTATTGAAACTCATTCAAAGCGGTAATGAGCAAGCGTTTAAGTATTTATTTGATACTTATTTTGCATCGTTATGTCGTTTTGCGCATGTCTATGTATCAGATACCCAAGATGCTGAAGAGCTTATATTAGAGCTTTTCGTTCATATTTGGGAACATAGAAATGAAATAAATATCACTCTTTCGTTTAAAGCATACCTTTTTCAGGCAGCCCGCAACCGGTGCTTAAATTATCTGCGTGACAATCGTTCAATGCTTCGTCTTGAAGAAGTGGAAGAGGAAATAAGAGATGAAGATATCTCGGCTCTTGAAATGGAGGAATTGCAACATCTTATTATGGAGGCTATTTGTGCATTACCCGATAAATGTCGGGAGGTTTTTCAATATAGTCGGCATGAAAACCTCTCAAATAGAGAAATAGCAGAAAAAATGCAAATCTCAATAAAAACGGTAGAAGCTCAGATAACTAAAGCTTTAAAATTAATAAAGAACTTCTTGGACGAAAAATATATCTATCTTTTTTAAAAAAAACTCTTTTTTGAATAAGGGTTATTTCATTTTGATGTGTCATACGGTTGTAAAAAGCTAAAAAGACATACGAAATGAAAAAAGAAATACCCTGGAATCTAATTATTCAAAAGCTGAAACACGATATTACAGCTGAAGAAGAACACGACTTGACCGTGTGGTTGGCTGAGGATAACCATAGGGTAATTTTTGAGGAGTTACAAACTTTGTGGCAAAAGGTACAGGAAAATGCTATTAATTACACTCCCGATACAAATTATTATTGGAAAGAATTATCGAAACGAATGAAGACTACAGAGGTAAAAGCTGAACCTTCTGTTCATAAGACTCGTTCTGTATCTTTCAAACGCTATGCTGCTGTTGCTTCTGTTTTTTTGCTTATAGCTCTCTCTTGTACATTATATATAGGTATAAATTTGGGTCGCCCGGAATCGGGCACTCAGGTTTATACCAACTTGAGTGGTAAGTCAAAAGTTTATTTGTCAGATGGTACTCAAGTGTGTTTGCATACCAATACTTCTCTTTCCTTAAATACTGACTTTAATGATAATTCACGTTTGGTCAATCTCTTGGGTGAAGCATATTTTGATATTAAGCATGATAAAGATCATCCTTTCGTAGTGGAGACTGAAGGTATGAAAGTGGTTGTACATGGAACAAAGTTTAATGTAACTTCGCATCCTGACTCTGCTAATACATATGTGGGGCTCGTGGAAGGCTCTGTATCATTGGAGACATCTAAAGAGCATCGTCTTATGCAACCGGGTGAAATGGCAACATTTAATAAGCTGAACAATGCTCTGTCAATTGAAAGAGGAGATGTTCACTTTATGAGTTCGTGGGCTAATGATAAGATTATATTCAAAGGAAAACCTTTAGGATACATTTGTCGGTTTCTTTCTAAGTGGTATAGTGTGAAGATTAATCTGTCTCCATCTTTGTCTGATAAATATATTTATAGTTTTACTTTACGTCATGAAACATTAGAGGAAATTGTACGTATTATGGCACGCTTGAATCCGTTAGAATACAATTTCGATGAACATAATGTGTTAACCATAAAAGAAATATCTAGTACTAACCCTTAAAAATATAATGCCTATGAAACATTGATGATATAAAAAAGGCCATCTCAAAAATCATTTTGAGACAGCCTCTCTTCTACGTGAGTTAAATTAATTATTAACCGGAGGAATGAATAAAGAATTTGGTCGTTCTGGGCATTTATTCCCCACTAGTTAACTTTATAATCTACAAAAATATGAATTTAAAGAAATATTCTGCATTTATTTTAATGCTTTTTTGTACAACCTTTCTAATGGCTCAAACAGAAAAGCGTTTTTCCCTTTCTTTCTCAAATATTCCTCTATCAGAGGCTATGCCGAAAGTAGAGAAAGCCAGTGGCTATACATTTTTTTATAATCCCACTGAAGTCAATATTAAGGTTAAAGTTAGCCTTTCCGTACAGAATGAAACTGTTCGTAAGGCTATGGATAAAATGTTGAATCCGGTTGGAATAGGTTTTGAGATAACAAATTCTCAAATCGTATTGTTTCCTAACAATAAGAAGAATACAGAAACACAAGGTAGTAAGGTGACAGTTAAAGGAAAAGTTGTCGATGCTACAGGTGAGCCGATAATTGGAGCAAATGTTGTAGAAAAAGGTACAGTTAATGGTGTAATTACAGATATTGATGGTAATTATCAATTGAGTGTTTCTAAAGGTGCAAGTATTTTAGTCTCTTATATTGGCTATGTTCCACAGACTATAAAGGCAGGAACTAAAACTGAAGTTTGTTTGGTGGAAGATTCTAAAACGCTGGATGAAGTAGTTGTAGTTGGTTTTGGTACTCAGAAAAAGGTAAATTTAACTGGTGCTGTAGCTTCTGTTTCCAGTGAAGCTCTTGCAAATAAACCAGTTGCAAATATTGGTCAGGCTTTGCAAGGCGTACTTCCTAATTTGAACGTTTCAGCAACAAGCGCTTCCCCTGGGGCTGTTCCTTCTTTTAATGTTCGTGGGGGTACTTCAATGAGCCAGGATTCAAATGGCAAATGGCAGGTTGATGAAGGTAGCCCTTTGATTTTGGTTGATGGTATACAAATGGATGCTACTTATCTTAACATGTTGAATCCTAATGATATTGAGAGCATTTCTTTATTGAAGGATGCAGCTTCAGCTGCCATTTATGGTGCTCGCGCTACATATGGTGTAATGTTGGTTACCACTAAGTCAGGTCAAAAAGAACAAAGACCTACAGTTACTTATAATTTTAGTATGCAGTGGAATACTCCATCACATCGTCCTGATATTATGGATGCTTATACATTGCAATTGGCCGAGAATGAACGTACAGAATGGACTGGTAACTCTGTCTCGGATTGGAGTATGCAGCTGTTGGAAGCCAAGAAAAAATGGATGGAAAATCCTACAGCAGAAAATGCTTGGATTTATCAGCAGGGAAGTACATCAAAATTCTCATGGGTCTCAAGCATGAATCCGTTTGAAGAAGTTGTAAGAGACTGGACACCATTGCAAAAACATACAGCTAGCATTAGTGGCGGAACAGCAAAAAGCCGCTATTATTTGTCTTTGGGATATCAGCATCAAGAGGGAATGTATAAAATAAATACAGATAAGCAAAATCGTTTTAATGGATTGATGAGTATTGATTCAGAAATCACCAAGTGGTTTAAAGTCAATGCCAAGATTAGTTATAATGTCTCTAATTTGGATGAACCATACATAAACCCACAAAAAGGGTCCTTATGGTCTGCTATGATGGGAGAACCGGAACGTAATGTGTGTGCACCGGTAAAAACTGCCGCAACAGACCCGCTAGGAGAGATGTGGACTGATAATATTATAGGTTGGTTAGCTTATGGAGCTACGAAAGAAACCAAACGTACTAATGCGGTGTTCAGCATCAATCCTACTATAACTTTGATGGATGGTTTGAGCTTGAAGGGTGAGTTCTCTTATCGTCCGAATGAATACTATTACAAAGAAGTGGTTCCAACTCGTGAGTATGTAGTAGATAATTGGACATCTACAGTGAAGACTCATACCGATCCTTCTAGTATTTTAGAACAAGTAACCCATTCTGATTATTATACTATCAATGCTTATGCTAATTTTGATAAAACATTTGGAAAACATTATGTGGGTGCTGTAGCAGGTTTTAATCAGGAGTGGTATACTTATCGTTACACAGGAGCGAAAGCTCAGGGTATTTTGACTCCTAATATCCCAGTGATAAATGCTACTACTGGCAATCAATATGCTTATGATAGTGCAGAACATTGGGCTATTCGTGGAGCTTTTGCCCGTGTTAACTATATTTTTAATGATCGTTATCTGTTTGAGTTCAATGGTCGTTATGATGGTACCTCACGTTTCCGCAAAGAAGACCGTTTTAAATTTTTCCCTTCCTTCTCCGCAGGTTGGAGAGTTTCTGAAGAATCATTTATAAAAAATAATCTTACTTGGCTGGATAATTTGAAGTTAAGAGCTTCATGGGGATCTTTGGGTAATCAGAATGTTTCTAATTATGCATATATTCCCGAGTATGGTAGTGTAGGTTTTGTAAATTGGGATATGGGGGGAAGCCGTCCAATGGGAATTTCTCCTTCGGGACTGATTTCTCCAAATTTGACTTGGGAAACAGCGACTACTATTGACTTCGGTATTGATGTGGCTTTATTGGGGAATCGTTTAGATTTTACTTTTGATTGGTATTCTCGTCGAACCAAAGATATTTTAATGGCAGGTGATAAATATCCTAGTGTCTTAGGAGCATCGGCACCTAAAAAGAATTCAGGTATATTGCGTACGAATGGATGGGAATTGAGCCTGAAATGGAAGGACCGTTTGGCTAATGGGATAAATTATGATGTAAGTTTTGTATTGTCTGACTATATAACAAAGGTAGTTCGCTTTGATGGTAATCCTAATAAATTACTTTCTTCTTTATATGCAGGTAAAACAATGGGTGAGATTTGGGGATATAACAGTTTAGGTATTTTGCAAGAAGATGATTTTATAACAGATGAAAATGGAAAACAAATATTACAAGGTGCTTCACAGTCAGATCTAGGTTCTACATGGTATCCGGGAGATCTTCGTTTTGAAGATTATGGTGGAAAAGAAGGTGATGATGAACACAGAAGTAGTGTAGGTGCAGATGGTAAAGTTTCTACAGGACAGAATACTATTTATAATCCAGGTGACCGTAAAGTTATTGGTAACAGTACTCCGCGTTTCCGTTTTGGCTTAAATGGTAATGTTTCATGGAAAAATATATCTCTTGGTATTTTCTTTCAGGGAGTTGCTAAGCGTGATGTTTGTATAACAGATCGTGCTTTATGGGGAGGAAATAATACTTCCGGAAACCGTGACACTTATAATAATTCATGGCGTCCTGACCGTACCAATGCGAAATATCATATGTATGGTAGAACTCAGAATTCAAGCATTGCACATACAGGAAATTTGTACAATGCTGCATATATTCGTTTAAAAACTTTGTCTTTGGGCTATAGCTTACCTAAGTCATGGGTTACTAAAGTAGGAATGAATAGTGTTACTTTGAATCTTTCTGGTTATAATTTATTTGAGATTTCAGGTGTGCCTGATGTCTTTGATCCGGAATCGATTTCTTCATCTTACCCGATGATGCGTTCTGTATCAGTGGGTGCACAGATTAATTTCTAATTTAAAAAATAAAAGATTATGAAAATGAAAAAATATATATTGGCGTTGGGATTAGTCTCCATGCTTATAGGATGTAATGATGATTTTATGGAACGTTATCCTTTGGATAATGTAACAGATGAAAATTTCTGGAAGACAGAAAGCGATTTGAAACTTTATTTAAATAAACTCTATCCTGCTTATATAAAAGGGCATGGTGATGGATGGTCACAAGATAAATATATTACTCCGCTTCCGGTTACAGGAAGTCCCTTGGCTTATGGTGATTTTTATTCAGATAACTGTGTACGTACAGGTAGTGAACCAAAAGAATTGGCAGGACTAAATAAAATTCCTACAGGAGCAGGAAGTGGTGGATGGAGTTGGACAAATTTACGAACGATTAATTTCTTTTTACAACGTTATCAACGTAGTGAACTTCCTGCCTACAAATTGGAACAATATGCAGGTGAGGCTTACTTTTTTAAAGCTCTTGATTATTATAAAAAAGTATTATTTTTCGGTGATGTGCCTTGGTTGACACGCGACTTAAATGTAGATTCAGAAGAATTGTATGCTCCACGTAATTCACGTGCAGAGGTTATGGATTCTTTGTTAATGTGTATTAATAAGTCTGTTGCTGGTTTGCCTCAAAAAGGGAAAGAAGAAAGTGGTCGTTTAAATAAAGATATGGCTAATTTCTTGAAAGCTCGTATTTGTTTGTTTGAAGGTACTTATCGTAAATATCATAAAGAACTGAATTTGGATGGAACTAAGTTCTTACAGGAATGTGTGACAGCTTGTAAGGAACTGCTGGGCAAATATTCTTTATATACAGATAATTCAGGAGAATCTTATTGGAAGATGTTTACAGCCTATGATTTTTCAAATAATAAAGAAGTTATTTTAGGTCGTACTTATATTGAAAATGAATTTGGACATGCTTTTCAGCGTTATTATGATCAAAATAATAGTAATCGTCAATCAATGGGAGCAACTAGAGGATTTATTGATGAATATTTGTGTATTGATGGAAGACCTATTTATGTAGGTGGTTCTGAAGGTAATTATGAGGAAAATCCAAATTTTGAAGGTTATGGTATGTGGAGAGAGTTGGAAAATCGTGACCCTCGTTTGACGCAAACTATTTGTCGTCCTGGAGAACATGTTACTATTTATGAAGGTGGTATTGTTTCTTTGGACGAAAATGGTATTAATTATCCGAAGATTAATTATAACACAAATGGTTCTACTGTAACTGGATATCGTGTTATTAAACATTGGATGGGTGACATGGAAGAGCAAGACCGTACTACCAATGGTATCCAGGCTGCTATTGAGTTCCGTTATGGTGAGTTGCTATTAATGTATGCTGAGGCTAAATATGAACTGGAAGGAACTTTGTCACAAGCAGATGTTGATATGACAATTAATGCTTTACGTGAACGAGCCGGGTTTGATTTTGTAAAATATCCAACCTCAAAATTGGTGGTAGGACAAGAACCGGCAGACCCACGTTTGGATAAAATCTATGCAGAGAAATTGGACTATCCGGTTAGTCCGCTGCTTCGCGAAATCCGTCGTGAACGTCGTGTGGAATTGGCTATGGAAAATCATCGTTATGAAGACCTGATGCGTTGGAAGGCAGGTAAGCTTCTGACCGTGCCTTTGCGTGGTATGCGGATGACTGATGAAATGCTGGAATTATATAGTGGAAAATATGAGCAGAAGGATCCAAGTAAGCCGGGAGCTGAACGTTTTAGTGCAACTAAAGCCACTGTAGATAAAGATATATTTTTAGATGAAGATGGATTTATTATCTGTTATCCGAAGAGTCCTTATAAATATACAATAAAAGGAACCCTGCCATGGGAAGACTATCGTTATTTATGGCCTATTCCTCGAGAAGAAATAACCATGAATCCACAGCTTGAGCAAAATCCGGGTTGGGAAGAGGCAGAGAATGATAAATAAATTCATTAAACTTTTTATCGTAAAAAGATGCCTTGTACCTCTTACAGGGCATCTTTTTTAATCATTTTTCTTTTTAAGGACAATATGTGTAGGTAATGGCAACAAAAATAGTAAGTCATATTCGTTTGCCTTTGTTACTTTTGCATAGTCTTCATAGACAATCTTAATTATAATTCCTTTATTTATTGAATATGAAAAACAAATTCTTAAAGACTTTCATCTTATTCTCATTATTGGCAGCAGGAGCATCCGCTCAGCCCGGTCATAAATTATTACCTGCCGAACAGGAAATTCCTTTGAACTATGGTGCCGATCGTTTGGGTAAACGTTATGACGCGGATATGCAGAAATTTCGGGACAACCGTTTGGGCGCTTTTATCCATTGGGGGCTTTATGCCATTCCCGGTGGTGAGTGGAACGGGAAAGTCTATCCGGGTGCTGCGGAATGGCTCAAGTCATGGGCAAAAGTTCCGTCGGGCGAGTGGCTGGAGTTGATGAAACAGTGGAATCCGACGAAGTTTGATGCCAGGAAGTGGGCAAAGATGGCCAAGGAGATGGGAGTTCGTTATGTGAAGATCACCACCAAGCACCATGAAGGCTTTTGCCTCTGGCCCAGTAAGTATACAGAAAACACAGTGGCCAATACTCCATACAAGAAAGACCTTTTGGGGGAAATGGTAAAGGCGTATAACGATGAGGGCATTGACGTACATTTCTATTTCTCTGTGATGGACTGGAGCCACCCGGACTGGCGTTATGATGTGAAGACGCCCGAGGACAGCGCTGCTTTCAGCCGTTTTCTGACGTTTACGGATAATCAGCTGAAGGAACTTGCAACCCTTTATCCGACGGTAAAGGACTTCTGGTTTGACGGCACCTGGGATGCCAGCATCAAGAAGAACGGTTGGTGGACGGCCCATGTGGAGCGTATGCTGAAGGAGATGCTTCCGGGCGTGACCATCAACAGCCGTTTGCGTGCCGATGACTACGGGAAACGTCATTTTGACAGCAACGGTCATTTGATGGGAGATTATGAATCCGGTTACGAACGCCGTTTGCCCGACCCGGTGAAGGACTTGAAAGTGACCCGCTGGGACTGGGAAGCCTGTATGACGGTACCCGAAAACCAATGGGGATACCATAAAGACTGGTCTCTCAGTTATGTCAAGACTCCGGTGGAGGTGCTCGAACGTATCGTTCATGCCGTGTCCATGGGTGGCAATATGGTTGTCAACTTCGGTCCTCAGGCGGATGGGGATTTCCGTTCGGAAGAAAAGGAACTGGCTAAATCCATCGGTGCTTGGATGAAGAAGAATGGCCAATGCATTTATGGTTGCGACTATGCCGGTTGGGAGAAACAGCCTTGGGGATATTACACCCGCAAGGGGTCGGATGTTTACATGGTTGTCTTTAATTGTCCTTATTCAAAGCATCTGACGGTGAAGACACCGAAGGGCACCCGGGTAGTGAAAGCCGCATTGCTGAATGGAAAATCGGTGAAGGTGGTTGAGACGGCACGGAATGAGTATAATGTGGATATGCCTGCACAGGAACCCGGCGAACCGTTTGTCATCAAACTGCAGATAAAAGAAGCAGCCGGTGTCGTGGATAAATATCGTGATGCTTTAACCTGATGAAAAAGATGAATTATATGTATAAGTTGTGGGGGACAGCACTTGCCGTGCTGTTCTCCGTTTCCGTTTCCTCCCAGATTCCTTTTACTAAGGTGGAAACGAAGAATATGATGCGTAAAGTGGCGGATTGGCAGATAGCCCATCCCAATACCGGCCATGAACATGATGACGTGTCATGGACCCACGCCGTCCTTTATGCGGGAATGGCTGACTGGGCCGAACTGAGTGAAAAGGAAGACGGTTATGATTTCTATTACCGCTGGCTGCTTCGTATAGGCAGCCGCAACCAGTATCAGCTTGGGTCATGGATGTATCATGCCGATTTTATCGCAGTGGCGCAGGTGTACCTCGATTTATATAATAAATACGGTCAGGAAAGGATGATCTGGCACACGCTGGCCCGTACCGATTGGGTGATCGGGCATCCTGCAAAAGGGAATTTGGAGCTGGACTATAGCCGTATCGAGAGCCTGGACCGTTGGTCATGGTGTGACGCCCTGTTCATGGCCCCTCCGGTGTATGCCAAGCTTTATGCGATGACCGGTGATAAGAAATATGTTGATTTTCTAAATCGTGAGTACCGGGCCACATACGATTTCCTGTTCGATAAGGAAGAGCATCTCTTCTACCGCGATTCCCGCTATTTTAATAAAAAAGAAGCCAACGGCAAGAAAGTGTTTTGGGGCCGTGGCAATGGCTGGGTATTGGGCGGACTGAGTGAAATCTTGCAGGCCTTGCCTGCAAAGGACAAGCACCGCCGTTTCTATGAGGACCTGTTTGTCACTTTGTCTGCGCGCGTGGCCGAGTTGCAGAGCAAGGACGGCTACTGGCATGCCAGCCTGCTCGACCCCGAATCTTATCCTTCTCCCGAAACCAGTGCGACCGGTTTCATTGTTTATGCACTGGCATACGGCATAAACGAGGGCTTGTTGGATAAGGATAAGTTTACTCCCGTTGTGGTGAAAGGCTGGCAGGCTATGCTTGATGCTGTCTCTGCGGAAGGTAAGCTGGGCTATGTGCAGCCCATCGGGGCCGACCCTCGCAAAGTGACCCGCGAGATGACAGAGGTGTACGGCGTAGGCGCTTTCCTGCTGGCCGGGAACCAGATTTATAAGATGGCACAATGATTGAATTCTCAAAGTTTAAACGAATATTTTTGTATAGATGAATAAATTAGTAAGTCTGTTGCTTGCCGGTCTGTTTGTTTGCGGTAGTGGCGTCGCCCGCGATGTCACCTCTTTCAACACGGGCTGGCAATTCAAGAAAGGCCCTTTTTCAGCCGATGCGATGAAGGCGGCTTCCCAATGGGAGGGTAAATGGGAAACAGTGGACATCCCGCATACATGGAATGCCCGGGATATGCAGGTTCGGTATAATAATTTCTATGAAGGGGTGGGCTACTACAAGAAAAACTTTTTCTGTCCCGGAGAGTTGAAAGACAAGCGTGTGTTTTTGCGTTTTGAAGGGGTAGGGGCCTGTTCGGAAGTGTATGTAAACGGCAGGTTGGCAGGGACGCACAAGGGCGGCTATTCAGCTTTTGTGGTTGAAATCGGTCCTTCGCTGAAACCCGGCTCGGATAATGAAATCGTGGTGAAGGCCGACAACCAGTCCCGTCCCGATGTCATTCCGGTGAACCATGTCCTGTTTGGCGTTTATGGAGGCATCTATCGTCCGGTGTGGCTGGTCGTGACCGGCAAGAGCAGCATCGCCGTTAATGATTGTGCTTCCTCCGGCGTTTATATCACTCAGAAGAATGTATCGAAGCGTTCGGCCGACATTGCCGTAAAAGTCAAATTGGATAACGCCGCGTTGCATCCTGTTCCCGTGGTTCTCGAAAACACGATTTACACTCAGGAAGGCAGGAAGGTTGCTTCCCAAAAACAGAATATCGAGCTGACTCCCCACGGCATACAGGCTTGTGTGGCTAACTTCAAGCTGAACCATCCCCATTTGTGGCAGGGGCGGGAAGACCCTTATCTTTATAAGGTGGTTTCGCGCCTGATGCAGGATGGAAAGGTGATTGACGAAGTGGTCCAGCCTTTGGGGGTCCGTAAGTATGAGATTATAGCCGGTAAAGGTTTTTATCTGAACGGAGAGAAATATCCGATGTATGGAGTCTGCCGTCACCAGGACTGGTGGGGCCTGGGAAGTGCCTTGAAGAATGAGAACCACGACTTCGACCTGGCACAGATCATGGATGTGGGTGCCACCACCGTCCGTTTTGCCCATTATCAGCAGTCGGATTACTTGTATTCCCGTTGCGACTCCCTGGGGCTGATTGTCTGGGCCGAGATTCCTTTTGTGAACCGTGTCACCGGTTATGAGGCAGAGAATGCGCAAAGTCAGCTTCGCGAATTGATCCGTCAGAATTTCAATCATCCTTCCATCTATGTATGGGGGTTGCACAATGAGGTATATCATCCTCACGAATATACATCGCAGTTGACTGCCGCTCTTCATGACCTTGCCAAGACGGAAGATCCCGACCGCTATACGGTTTCGGTGAATGGTTACGGGCACATGGAACATCCGGTGAACCTGAATGCCGATATTCAGGGTATGAACCGGTACTTCGGATGGTACGAAAAGAAAATTCAGGATATTGATGCATGGGTGGAAGGCCTGGAAGAGAAATATCCGTACGAGAAACTGATGCTGAGCGAATATGGCGCCGATGCCAATATTTATCATCAAACTGAATATCTGGGACAGTCCCTTAACTGGACCAAGCCTTATTATCCTGAGACTTTCCAAACAAAGACTCACGAATATCAGTGGAGTGTAATAGCCAGGCATCCTTATATCATTGCTTCCTATTTATGGAATATGTTTGATTTTGCTACGCCCATGGCTGACCGTGGGGGCATCCCCGGACGTAACATGAAAGGCCTGATGACTTTCGACCGTAAGACGAGGAAGGATTCCTACTTCTGGTATAAGGCGAATTGGAGTAAGGAACCTGTCCTGCACCTGACCCAACGGCGCAATGTGGATCGTGAAAAGCAGGAAACTTCGGTAACGGTCTACTCCAATATCGGCATGCCGAAGGTCTTTCTGAACGGTCGGGAGCTGCAAGGCGTCCGTAAAGGCTATACCGATGTGCACTATGTTTTCGACCATGTAACGCTGGGTGACGGAAAGAATAGGCTGAAGGCTGTTGTGTCCCGCGATGGTAAAGAGTATACGGATGAAATAGAATGGAACTATTCCGGCGAGAAGAACAGAGGTACGGAAGCCTACGAGAACAAGAACGAGCATTTCGGCCTGTAGAGTGAGTGTCGTTTTAAACTGCTTTCACACGAATTGGAATGTAATGTATTGTCTGCCAGCTGTTTATTGTGAAAGACGAGCGTTTTATGTGTGAAAGCAGATTTCACAAACTTCAGTCGGGCAGAGATTTGTGACAACTTTCTTTCAAAAAAACACTTTCACCTTTTCCGAAAAGACCTTGGAATTTTCGGAAAAGAAGGAAGTGTTTTTTAAAAAGACTTCCTTCTTTTTGGGAACTTTTTACTTGAATCGTGAAGTATCTACCGCTTCATGTTTTTTTTCTTTGTAACTTCCGAACTTATAGCTGAAAGTCAGCATAATATGACGGGAATAGCTATTATTGTGCATATCCATATACTGTCCTCGGTTTCTCAATTTGATATCTATATTTCCTTGCATCGAATTGAATATATCATCAGCTTTTAGCACTAAACCGGCTTTTTGATTGGCAGAGTTCCAACGTATTCCGGCATTGACAGCCCATACATGACTCAGTGCATAGCTTCCCTGAATGGAGGGACTCAGATAGAGGCCGGTCAACTCCATACGGATATCGGGATGATTAGAGAGAGTGACATTGTTTTGCAGTATCCCTAGGTAGGTCCATTTGCTGTGGTTAAAAGAAATATCAAAAAAATTGTCACATTTGGCTTGATGATATTCGGCTTGAAGAGTAGCGCGTCCCTCTGCTCGATTGCCTATTTTGAATGGGATGATAGCTGTTGCTGAGAAGCTCTGCTGATAATCCCAATTCAATGTTTTATAAATCAAGGCCAGCCGTTCGGTACTTTGATAGGCCAGTTGGTCGAACCTGTGGAGTTCATGGTCGTAGGCCATGCTGAAAATATATTTATTCTTCAGGATATAATTCAGGTTGAGCGAATAATCTGTTGATGGCTTCAGCATCGGATTACCCTGAACTTCTTCGTAGCCACTGATATATCCGGTGCTTTCGCTTAAATCCCAGTAATCGGGATAAGTCTTGTCCGAAGTAAACGAGAGTTGCAGGATATGTGCGGGCTCTACCACATAAGTCACTGCTGCTGTTGGATAAATCGACCAGGCATGATAATTGCTCATCTTATAATACTCTCCGGTTACGGAAGCATTGAATGAAAACCGTTCTCCCATGCTTTTGCTGAATCCGGCGTATAGGTCACAGGTGTATTCCTTGTAACGGTTGTCCGTATTTAGTTGGTCCATGCCGGTAGTGCCAGCAGGGTGATAAAACTGGGTGTTGTGGTCGTTGGCATAGGTCAATGAAGCTCCGTAGCTCAGCGTGCCCATATTGTTTATGGCATGCTCCCGGTCCATGTATATTTTCCAGCGGTCTATGTTTTGGCCGCTCGTGATTTGGAAACGGCTGGTGTTTTCTTCTCTGTTCTTATTAGTAAAATCCTGATTGCTTTCCGACCGGTAAGAAGTATAGTTCACTCCGGCTTTCAGTCCGGCAGGCGACGCATAGTCTAGTGCCAGATTATGCATTTGCTTGTTAGCTTTGGTGCGATTGTCAGATGTGGCAAAGTTTCCATCAGAAACTGTATGGCCTCTTTGGTCGGGAGTAAAGGCACTTGTATAGGCCAGACTGATGTTACTTTCTTTATTGGTCTTATATTCGGCCCCTACGCGAATATGGTGCGTCATTCCTTTATTGTCAATGATTCCTTGTTGGTGGATATCATATATCTTGTTGTTCAGGGTATGGCGGGAATAGGTGTTCGTCTTTTGTCTGTGCCGGCGGTATTGAGTGTTATACAGAAGGTCTATATTCCATTTCGGATGGGTATATAACAGGTTGAGACCACCCTGTGCACCATTCTTGTAGTCGTGCAGGTATCCGGCTTTTACTTCCCCTTTCAGTCCGCTTTCTCCGGTACGATATCCTTTCAGAATCAGATTGATGGCTGCTCCTCTGACATGGTATTGAGGAGGGGCGCTATACATCACTTCGGATGGGTATATAACAGGGTG
>OGNT01000287.1_pt1 | contig 23667 bp, 11 predicted proteins | sample 1573521 | NCBI WGS metagenome assembly OGNT01 (sample SAMEA2581922, study PRJEB24529) | metagenome | biome: Human gut stool | place: China | collected 2011
GGTCAGATGCCAGAGCAATGCCAAATCATGGGCACGCCTGCCATCTACTCCAATGGTAGCATTGAATCGTCCTCCCTGAATTTGCTTTCCACGATGATGAACAGGAGCTTCCAATGAAGAATAGGGGGATTCTTTCAATTTCAGAAAAGTAGAATAGTAGGGCTCTTTTTGCACTTCAATCATTGCTTTCATTCTATCCAGATCACCCTTTGTATAAGTGATACCGGGATGTACAAAGGCTCGTTGTGCCTGTACTACTTCATGGATACTCCCCAACCATATCACCCAAACAATACATATAAGCCTGTTAATCATAGTGTTATTTTTAAGTCTCTTTTTTCTGCTATGTCTTACTTACGAACAAAGATAATTATTTTACTTTAATTCCTTTCACAAATTCATTCGTTATAAAGCCATCGATATTCTTCATCTTCACCCCATTTATCATCACATTATCAAAAGTCACATTTTTTATTCTACGATTCTCATCTAATCCTTTCAATAGAGAGGGATTCTCGCCTACTCCATTATAGGTTATATTACGGAAAATAACATCCTCAATACCCCGTCCGGGCTGCTTGTCATATTTCGGATTGAAGCGGACATTGACATGGAACAAACGTCCTTCCTGAATACTTTCTACTCTTATATTATCGAACAAGATATTACGTACCAGGTTCTTATCACCGCAATCTATCGTCATGCATCCCTGATAAAGAGGATCATCTTCATCATGTTCCAGAATATCGATATTGCGGACAGTTATGTTTTCTACTGTCTCTCCCACTTCATCCGCCGAATTGCCATGTCCGCCGATATTGACAGGGTGTGCAATATCAGCCCAAAGGATAGAGTTCTGTAAAGTGATATTTTTACTTCCGCCGTAATAATTCCAACGATGTGCATAAACAGCAATGCAGTCATCACTATTTCGCATGAAAACATTATCAATCAATACCTCATTGCAACACATCAGATCAATGCCGTCGCTCCATCCTTTACAACTGAAAGATTTCAGGTTCTTGATGGTCAAGCCGGTGGTTTCACCTCCGAAAACTGTATAATGATCGGGATTTACAATGGTTATTCCATCAACCAATACATTTTTAGAATAAGTTACTTCAATGCCGCGTAGTGGATGATCGAGGATTCCACGACCAATGATACGTACATTCTCGGCTTTATCTATCAATAATTTTGCTTTTACGACAGCGCCCGGTGCCAGATAAACGGTTGTATTAGAAGGAATCCTTATTTGATTATTGGGAACATCCTGGGGACGATGTATTCCCGGTCCAAAATACATGACGTCCGCACTACTTTCCGAGTAAGTTTCTGTCTCCAAAGGATTAGCAAACAGATGAAGATTATGCAAGCGGTCACCATTAAATTCCACGGATATATATCGTGGTTTTTCTAAAGTAAATAAAATAGTGTTCTGATTTACCGTATGCCGGATTCCATTTACCAAAGGTCGGATTTGTACATCTTGAATCAGCCCGTTATTCTTCTTTACCATCACCTCAACAGGACTGCCCATATCAAACTGTACCATAGAAGCTGATTGTACATTGTCCATATCCACACTGACATTATATTCAAACAAGTCTTTCCATTCTCCACCCGGCACACGTACCCGGACAGTATAATCGTCATTATGTTGCATCCCTGCTTTCAATCCTTCCGGATAAGTCACCAGTTGCGCATTTGCAAAAATTGAAAATGCAATAAATGTGAGCAATAGCCCCTTCTTTCTACCTTGTAATATCCTAAATAGATCCATCTTTGTTATTTCCATATATAATCCTCCCATCACAGAAAAGACACGTTTTGTCCTACCCTGTTTAATTTATCATTAATCCCCCCACACACAAGATATGCTTTTTTCATTCTGAATCATTTTAATCAGACAGGCAATAACGTGAGTTGCGATGTTATTCCTGATTTTATCTTCTTTCCATTAATAACCACCGTACAAGGAACAGAAGAAAGGATATACCATTTTCCCTGTTTCTTTTCGAGTAACACATTGCCCGCCTGATCCGTATGAACGGTCACCTTGGGTGCAACAAGTTGTGTTCCGTTCCCCAGGAATAAAGTCCGGTTTCCTGCATATTCATTGCTGACAACTGCATAGTCTGCTTTTACTTTCATTCCTTGATAAGTGGCGGTCTGCGTAGCATCAGACAAGGAGAAAATATGATCTGTACGCCCATTTTTGCTTTTCACACAGATACCGGCAAAGTCTTTCAAAACAGTTTCTTCCGCATCAAAATAGGATACAGACTGAATGGCAGACGGTTCTTTCTTCGTACTCGGTTCATAGACTGCAACAAAAGGACGAGTCCATGCTTCTCCATGCTGACGGGCCACGAAAGTCAATGTTGGTTGTTCTTTTATATTATATGGCATACCAGGCGTACGACTTAAACCTTCGGTCATCGGTGACAAGGCCGTGAAAACTTCACGATCCGGTTCCCCTTTCATCCAGAGATTCATTACTATATCATCCCCACCTTTATCTTTCATGTCGATGGTAAAGGTCGCTTTTACATCTTTACCGGTACGGGCGCATTTCTTGTCGAACAGATAAGAATAGGCTCCCAGATGCGCACCGGCAAAAGCCAGTTCTTCGGTAGGCTGCAGGTGCAGGTCCGTACCGTCGGCAGCAGCCAAGGTCATCTCCTGTCCCAGATTATGATAGAAATAATCGTGCATCTTGTCTCCGCCGCGTTCTTTGCGGCTACGGAAAATATCTACATAGTAGCCTGTTTCGGGACCAGTGGTAACGATACTCATCATGCGTGTCTGGTCTGCACGGCTTTCCGGTTCACGGAAATAAACATCGCTGTACGTAACGGAAGGGAATTTATCCTTTGCCGCCGCAGCTGCGGAAGATGCCGGAAAACAGGACAACAAATCGAAGGAATGATTGCTCTTCATCACCGGATAACTGGAAATGCCGTCTACGCATACCGTATTGTGGCTGGGAAACTGTGAGTAATATTCGGCATAATCCAATCCGCTGTACAGGTATAAACCGATACCGGCATCAGGGCCTAACACATACCCCTTGCCGTAAAGCTCCATCGAAATGCCATTGGCATGCATGTGATTGCCCTCGCTGGCGTTCAGGGAAATCATCAAACTATGGCGCGGGTGCATACCGTTGCGCTGTACCAGCCACGACACGTTTGGTGCGTAAAATAAAGGAGATACATAATCCTCTATCTTGCCTGCCCGGATATCCGGCTTCAGTGTCAAAGGCTTGTCGTCAAAAAAAGAATTGATAGACACACGTACATTTTTTTTAGCCGCAGCTTTCCCGGCATCAGGATCAAGACATTTCAGCAAAGCAGTAAAATATCTCTCTTGCTCCTCTTTTCCATTGACTTGAGCGTTCTCAATCATCCGGACAACAGGCGTGGTATTCAGATAATTCGGATGGGTATCTCCGAAACCGCATATCATCCGGTTGGGGAACAAATACTGCGGAGTGGCTGCCACAGCTTTGGGAAGTACCGGCAGTTCCTTCGTCAAGTCACAATGCAGGTTACGGTCGAAGAGGCTTGTAAAGTTGGCATAGTCATTCATCACCACACCACTGTAACCGGGACATTCCGCCCAAATACCCGTATGAGGATCATATCCGTAGTCGGCAAGTTTTTTCAGGCTCCATTGGCGGATGCCGGATTGGTTGAGTACATAATCGATATAATAACCGCGCCCTTTGCCGTCGGCGTAATGAGCATCATCTTCGAGTATCATGCCGATGTCCATTACATAACGCGCCTGCATCAGATTCCAATTGTTATGGGGGACTCCGTTGGCTATGATATTATCCGCCCATTTCTTGAAAGCTCCGGCATAGATACTCATCTTATCGGCATAATGAACCGCCAAATACCCGTACAGGAAGTCATAAAGGGGAACAATATCATAAAGTATATCTTCATGGATTACCTCAAACGAACTCATACCGACCAATGTCTGCTGGTGACCGTGGTTTAAATCGACAGGGACATTGCGGTAATAGATACCTTGCATATAGGTATCGAAAACACCGGCTGCCAGGCGGGCATACCGTTCTTCATCGGTCAGCCAATAAAGGAAAGCCGCATCACGGGCAATTCCCATAATCTCGCGGTTCAGGCTTTCGATGTTACGCCCCGTCTTGGCGGGATGCACTTTTTCCAAAGGACGGCCGGGAAGAGAGTTGTTATGGAAAGTGACATTACCGTCTTTATCATCGTCATAGGGAATGACATCCGCCAATTTGGGACGTCCGTGAGTGGCGAATGTGCCACGCGTACCGGTATAACGCACCGTAGGAACGGGAGCTTTCGCTCCGCCTGCATGATCGAAACTTTCACCTTTTATATATACATCGGTGGCATGGGAATTCCAATACATGGCAAGACGCGACAAAAGCCAGTCCGGCTGCGCCTCGGTCAGGCAGGTATAGGAATCCGCCTTTGCTTTCAGTTTATCGAACACCTCTTTTGCCCATGGTTCATTCTCTATTAAATCACGTGTGACCTGCTTTCCGTCGGCATTCGTCAGATAACGGGGATGCGTCTGAGAAAGTTGCAGGGTACGGACATCGATTTGCGCTTGCAATGCTGTAACCGCCGATAGCAGTAAAAGTAATATGGCTTTTCTCATCTTTCAATTCGTTTTGAAAAGGAATACGCACAACCTGCCTCGCACACTCAATAGTCAAGAACTTTTTAGCATCCTTTCTGCTTTCAAACTGATATTTATTTATGTTGATTCATATACTCTTTCGGAGACATTCCATATTTTTCGCGGAAAGAACTGGAAAAATGCGACAGGTTGGTATATCCCGTGGCATAAGCAATCTCCGATATAGTAAGCTTTTGGTCTTGCGCCAATAAAGTCGCAGCTTGCTGTAAACGAATATTCTTAATGAAGTCCCGGGCAGAAAGATTCGTCAGTTCCTTCAGCTTACGATGTACATGTACCCGGCTCAATCCGACCTCGGAAGCAAGCATCTCAACGTTCAGTGCAGGGTCATCCAGATGTTCATTCACCACTTTCATAATCTTGTCCATCAATATCTCGTCACTGGACTTCATTGTAATTTTTTCCATTTTATCCTCTTGCTGTTGAGCCCCGCTGAATTTGTTACGCAGCAGTTTGCGATTGGCTATCAGGTTGGCAATAGTCTTTTTCAACAATTCCGTGTTGAAAGGTTTCACCATATAAGCATCGGCACCGGTTTCCATCCCTTCCAAAGTATCTTCCGGTTTGGACTTGGCTGTCAACAAGATTACAGGAACATGATTTACATTAGTGTTCTGCTTTATTTTACGACACAAAGTCAGTCCGTCCATTTCGGGCATCATAACATCGGAGATAACCAAATCGGGCGCATCACGCAAAATCGAATCATACGCTTCCTTACCGTTGCTGCAAGTCTCCACTTTGTATTCATCCGATAATTCCGATTTCAGATAAGACTTGATTTCATCCTCATCCTCCACAACCAATACCCGTAAACGTGTCTTTGCCTTCATATTGGTTTTAGATTCCCCCTCTTCTTCAGCAGCCAACTCTTCCAGTTTCGCTAAAACAGGCTTTTCAATAGTGTGAAACATCACTGTTTCTTCATCTACTGCTTCCAACTCATCAGTGCGCAAATGTGCTGATCCCAATGGTATACGTAGAATGAAACGACTTCCGGAAGTATCTTCCCTGTTTTGGGCAAAAATCTCACCATGATGTAACTGCACTAATAAATGAGACAAGTGCAAACCGATACCGGTCCCGAAATTAGACTTTGTTACGTCATTATCTATTTGATAGAAACGTTCGAAAATACGCTCTATTTTATCCCTGTCAATGCCGATACCGCTATCCGTTATCACAATCTCAAAATATTCACGTAATGCATCCCGACGTGTAATATCCCGACCTGTTGACAAGCGGACCTGTACCTCACCCCCTTCCGGAGTATACTTAAAGGCATTGGAAAAAATATTCATCAGCACCTTATCAAAGTTATTAAGGTCTATCCACACTTTTAATTGAGGCATCTCGTGCTCAAAAGTAAAACGGATATTTTTCTTACGAGCCATATACTCAAATGTCTGCATCAAATCATCAATAAAACCTACCATATCCGTTTCGCGGAATTTCATAAACATCTGCCCTTTATCCAACTTACGGATATCCATTAACTGATTGATCAAACGAAGAATACGTTGCGCATTGCGATAAATCATCAAATACGTTTTATGCAGCTCGTTATCTTTTTTATCCGCCAACAGTTTCTCCAACGGGTTGATGATAAGCGTCATCGGCGTACGTATCTCGTGGGATATGTTGATAAAGAATTGCAGCTTTGCTTCATTCAACTGTTCGGCATGTTCCCGTTTCATTATTTCACGGCGATGGCGCATACGTGACAGAATATAGTTGATAATGCCCAATACCAACAGTCCGGCTAAAGCAGTGTAAATGCAATATGCCCACCAGGTCTGATACCAGGGAGGAGTGATCAAAATCTTTACAGTACGCGTTTCCGAATAATTGCCATAATTGAGAGCACGCACTTGGAAAGTATATTTGCCGGGCGGCAAATTATTATAAGTGACACGATTCTCTCCCGGTTCGGTATTAAGCCACTGGGAACCTAATTCATCGATTTTGTATTGATAAGAAATTTGCTCGGGATTATTGTACTGCAATGTAGAGAAAACGATGCTGAATGTATTATCTTTATAAGACAACCGGAAATTTTTAGCATCCTGTACCGAAGTAGAGATTACCGGCTTCCCCCCTGAAAGAGTATTCTTATGTACAGGCTTATTGAATATATAAAAATCAGTAATCCATACCTTAGCTTCTTTTGAAGTATTGCCTATGTTTTCCGGAAGAAAAGACGTAATACCATTAACACCACCGAAATATATCTTTCCGTTCCTATTCTTGTAGAAAGCACCATGAGTAAATTCATTGCCCTGCAGCCCATCTCCCGAATAGTAATTAATAAAGCGATTATCGTTTATATCGTACCGGCTGATCCCCATATAGGTGCTAATCCATATGTCATGCCGGGAATCCTCACTCAACCCGCAAATCACATTACTAGGCAAACCGTCTGCCATTGTAAACCTTTCCAGCCTATCCGTTTTTTTATCAAAACAATATAACCCATCGGTCGTACCAGCCCAAATCTTACCCGAAAAATCCTCTTGGATAACATAGCCTACACAACCGGAAATCAATGTATTAACCTTTTTATAATTAATAAAACTCTCCGTCGACGGATTAAAACAACTTACTCCTTTATAATGTCCCAACCATATCAGTCCTTCGCTGTCACAATATATATAATTCACCCAATCATTAGCAAGTTCATTCCTTTTTAAATCATTGGTTTCATCTTTAGAAGATTCATAATGCTTTAAATCTCCAGTCTTCAAGTTATATCGATAAAAGCCGGAACCTAATGTCCCGATATATAAATTTTTCTGTTTGTCTTCGGTTATTGCCAATACACTTTCATCATCAATAAGCAAAAGATATTCATAGTCCCCTGTTCTCCGATTGAATTTAGCAACCCCACGTGTATAGGAACCGAACCAGAGATTTTTGTCTGTATCCTCATAAATACACATTATCGTACCAGCTACAGAACGAACAGAATTCCCCGGTTGATAATGCCTCAGCCTTTTCCCTTCTGCATCCAGTTCGTATACACCCTCATTGTCTGCGCCGATCCATAAATGGTCATTACTATCTTGAAAAATAGACATGATACATCCTTGTCCGATAGGATTATAATAAATGGACTTGTGTCCATAATACTCAAAAGGATTTTCTTGTTTCGGTATCAAAACTATCCCTTTCTGAAATAATCCCAGCCATAGGTTATCATCCTTATCTTCCAAGATTGTATGGATCTTACCATCCGAAAAATTCATTGGAGCCGAATTAATGGTATAGTCTTCCAACTGTCCCTTTACAGAATTATATATTTTCAGCCCCTGCCCGTCAGTGCCAACCAATAACCGGTTATCCACCAAAGACATACAACTAACAGACAAAGATTCATTCCCCATATAGGGAACAAGAGTAAAGTTGTTCTCTTTTCTGTTATAACGTAATAGCCCTTTCTTTTTGGTACCTACAAAAAGATTTCCCTGCTTATCCTCTATTATGGTAGCAATATTGTTATCAACAAGAACCGGTTCTTTGAAGACGCGCACTTCTTTCGTTGCAGGCATATAACAAATCAGTCCATTTCCATAAGTTCCTATCCAAATATTATAATAGGAGTCTTCATAAAAACAAGATTGGAAATTGTAATTCGACTGTTTCAGAAGATCATCTACAGAAACAGCCTGTGTCTGCCGCTCATCCAAACGAAACATGCCTTGACCGGTAGTTGTCATCCAAATTTCCCCATTATGCAATTCCTGCATCTGTGTTATGTGCGAAAACACCCGCTTACCGGCACGGAACATTGGAATTTCCAAAAAGGTATCTGTCTCACGATCGTACTTCATTAACCCGTCAATACAGCCTACCAGCAAATTGCAACGGCTATCCTCAAACAATGTACGTACATAGTTACTTTTGATAGAAGAAGAGTCTGCCGAAACATGCCGATAATTGGTAAAACGTAAGCCGTCAAACTTATTTAATCCATACTCAGTGGCAACCCAAACAAAGCCTTGCTGATCCTGAAATATCTGATTTATCAAGCTACTGGACAATCCCATGTCTGTGGTATATACTTTCCCAGTCTGTGCCTCAACTCCTTGAACCATACAACACAAACATATTATAAGTATCTTCCAAACGCATTTTTTCATAGTTTCTCTTTTTATTAGATACAAAAGTGCGACAAAGATAAACAAAAAGCAATTTATTCCGATACTTATATAGTTTTTGTGATTAAAAACTTTGCTTATTCATAAAATGCAAGAAAACAATTTAGTTATTTTTCTATATATAACATCCCTGCATTACATCTTTTCATCAATGTAACATATACAAAAAACAATGTAACACTAATAAAAGCCCATGTTACAAAAAACAAAGCAAAGGTATCATTCATAACCAACCGTTCGCTAAATAATTCATATTTTTGTATACGCCAGAAGCTGGGAATACGTTCTTCATTGCTAACCAACAGAGAATCAAAACAAATGTTTAACATAAAAAAGATAGTATATGATAACATAAAAAGAACCTTAATAAGTCTATACTTTAATTTAACATTTTTATTTAATTAAAACCTTGTTTTTTATGAAATGCACAACTTATTATTTTAGGCCCCTGGGGCTATTATTGTTACTCTGCCTGATACCTCTGTGCAGTATTGCTCAGAATATCACGGTAAAGGGTATTGTGAAAGATAACTTAGGCGAATCGGTTATTGGCGCCAACGTAACAGAAAAAGGAACAACCAATGGTATGATAACCGACTTGGACGGAAACTTCTCGTTGACTGTACAAAAAAATGCAACGTTAGTAATTTCCTATATCGGATATGTCACACAAGAGATTGCTATCAAAGGAAACACTAATCTCAACATTATATTAAAAGAAGACTCCAAAGCATTGGAGGAAGTAGTCGTTATCGGTTACGGTACAGCAAGAAAATCAGATGTAACGGGGTCTATCGCATCAGTAGGTGGTGATAAACTGCAAGAAATGCCTTCTACGAATATTACGTACGCCTTGCAAAATCGTGTAGCCGGCGTAGATATGACGCAGACATCTTCACAGCCTGGTGCTACCATGCAAATCCGTATTCGTGGTACTCGTTCACTGACTGCTTCTAATGACCCGTTAGTAGTGTTGGATGGTATTCCTTTCATGGGAAACCTGTCTGATATTAATCCCGGTGACATTAAAAGCATGGATATTCTAAAAGATGCTTCTTCCACTGCCATTTATGGTTCACGTGGTGCTAATGGTGTTATTTTAATCACTACGAACAGAGGAGCCCAAGGTACACCTGCCAAATTTACATATAACGGTTATGTAGGTGCAAAATCCGTATTCTCTAAATATCCTATGATGGACGGACCCAAATATGCTGAAATGCGTAAATATGCCGGTAAATTTGAAAACTCCTTAGATGAATCAGACGATATGAACACGGACTGGCAAGACCTTCTATACCGTACAGGCATGGTAAACAGCCATGATGTCAGTGTAGCTGGCGGTACAAACAATGGAAGTTATAGTTTTGGTGCAGCCTATTACAAGGATCAGGGCGTTATTCCTACACAAAATTACACCCGCTATTCATTACGCGGTTCATTTGACCAAGGTGTAGGTAAATACTTCCGCTTCGGATTAACTACCAATAGCAACTATAATGTAACAAAAGGTTCTAATATTGACTTATATAGCGTACTTAACAACACTCCACTTGCCAATCCGTACAATGAAGACGGAAGTCTGAAAAGAACAGTGAAGCTCAACAGCCAGGATGAAAATTTTGTTGTGACACGTGATGTTGTGGAAAATTTGGAAGATAGCTGGTTAAATGAAAAGAAAGGTTTTGGTACCTACAACAACCTTTTTGCTGAAGTACAATGCCCATGGGTAAAAGGTTTAAAATATCGTGTCAATTTGGGCTTGAACTACCGTTCTACTAAAGGTGGTGTCTTCACCGGTGAAGGTATAAATAGCTCAACAGCCGATACTCCATCTACTGCATCTTTAGAACATACAGAAACGACTAACTGGGCAATAGAGAATCTAATAACTTACGACCGTACATTTGGCAAGCATCAACTGAACATAGTAGGTATGTATTCTGCAGAGGAAACTGTTTATACCAAATCGCATATTGCTGCACGTGATATTCCTGCAGAATATTTGCAATACTATAATTTAGGTCGTGCAGAAGGTACTATCACCGTTAATCCAGACAATTGGGACTACCAAAAAAGTGGTTTGATGTCTTGGATGGGACGTGCCATGTACACTTACGATAACCGTTATATGCTGATGGCAACTGTTCGTGCCGATGCATCTTCCCGCTTGGCAAAAGGCCATCAATGGCATACATACCCGGCTGTATCTGCAGGTTGGAATATTGGTCAAGAATCATTTATGGATGACCTTGAATGGTTGGACATCCTTAAAGTACGTGTAGGATACGGACAAACTTCCAATCAAGCCGTAGCCCCATATTCCACATGGGGAAAATTATCCACACGCCCTTATAACTTCGGACCTACTGGCTATGCCACAGGTTACTATGTATCTGCATTGCCGAATTATGACTTAGGATGGGAATATTCTTCTACATGGAACTTTGGTTTGGATTTCACATTGCTTGGCGGCCGTTTATCGGGAACATTTGAATATTACATTCAGAAAACATCCAATTTGCTGCAAAGTGTTAATCTTCCTTCAACTTCAGGTGTAAGCAGCTATGTAGGTAACGTAGGAAAAACCGAAAACAAAGGTGTAGAATTCACATTAAACGGAACAATTCTTGACAACCACAACGGATGGACTTGGGATGCAAGTATAAATATATCAGCAAATCGCAATAAACTGACAGAATTAGCATCCGGAGCTGAGCGTGATGAAGCCAACAACTGGTTTGTTGGTCATCCTATTGATGCTATTTATGACTATGAAAAAATAGGTCTATGGCAAGAAGGTGACCCCTATCTTGATATTTTGGAACCAGGTGGAAACGTTGGTATGATTAAAGTAAAATATACCGGTGAATATAATGAAGATGGCACCCCTGTTCGTCAAATCGGACCAGACGACCGCCAAATTATCAGTATGGAACCAAAGTTTACAGGAGGTTTCAGCACACGCGTTGCCTATAAAGGGTTTGACTTGAATGTCATCACAGCGTTTAAATGCGGAGGCAAGCTTATCAGTACCTTACATCACTCTAACGGTTATCTGAACATGTTGACTGGACGTAGAGGCCAGGTAGATGTGGACTATTGGACAGAGGAAAACACCAATGCCAAATACCCGAAACCGGGTGGTATCCAAAGTGGTGATAATCCCAAATATGGTAGTACATTAGGATATTTTGACGCTTCTTACTGGAAAGTCCGCAACATTTCTTTAGGTTACAAATTTGACGAACAGAAATGGCTGAAAAACTTCGGTATTCAAAGCTTACGTGCCTATGTATCAATACAGAACCCGTTTGTAATATGTTCTCCATTCCATAAAGAGACAGGTCTGGATCCGGAAACCAACTCTTACGGTAATGAGAATGTGGCAGTAACAAGTGGCATTCAAAAGCGTTTCTTGACTGTGGGAACCAATGCCCCTTCCACACGTAATTATTTATTTGGCATTAACTTGACATTCTAATTAAACTTTGAAAGCATGAAACCAACATTTATTAATATAAGAGTTCTGGGAACTACGGCATTAGCCTTGCTCTTTGCAACTTCTTGCTCAGATATCCTGGATGAACAACCACGTAGTATTTATGAACCAACTTTCTTTCAAACTGAAAAAGGTGTAGAAGGCGGTATAACTTCCATGTATGCACACTTACGTTATATTTACGGACAAGCATACTATTACAATTCATGTTTGACAGGAACAGATGAAGCAACTTATGCCCAATCCGCCGATGGAAACTTCAAAGATGCCGACTTATCAGGTGTGGGGAGTTTGACAGCAAGCAGCAGTCGTTCGGATGTACTGTGGGGAACAGCTTTCTCTAATATCAACACAGCTAATGGTGTCCTTGAAAATGGTTCTAAAGTAGGTGTTTCCGAGGCTCTTCTCGCCGAAGCACACTTCTTCCGCGGTATGGACTATTTTTTATTAGTACAGACTTTCGGCGGTGTGCCATTGGATTTGGGTGCCGGTGAATTAAAATTCAACGTATCAACATCACGCACTTCTGTACGTAACACCGTTCCCGAAGTATACACTAAAGCCGTTTTTCCCGATTTAAAAACAGCTATCACCAATCTGCCTGATAACCCTCGTGTAACAGGTGGAGTTACTAAAACTGTAGCACGTTTATACTTGTCAAAAGCATATCTGACGTATGGTTGGTGGTTGGAAAATCCCAATAATATCCCCACATATCCGGAATGCGACCGCACAGATCCCGATGGACATGATGCTGCATGGTATTATCAACAAGCGTATGATATTGCAACTGAAGCAATTGACAATCCTGGTCCATATGGCTTGATGGAAAGTTTCTACCAAGTTAATGCCGGTCCATACGATCGTAACAAAGAAATTCTGTTATATGCAGATCACACGCAAGAAGATGAATATTACAATGGTGGTAGCTTGAGTTACGGTAGTGGTGGTGCCCCTGATAATTTTGCCGGTTGGATGATGAACTGGAATTACACGGACATTCAAGCTAAAGACAAAGATGGCAATACTATTTCACCCGTAATTCGTGTTGCAGAACAAGCCTATGGTCGTCCATGGACTCGTATGGCCCCTCCTCATGGTGTATTCACAAAGACGTTTAAAGATAAGACCAAAGATTCCCGTTACGATGGAACATTTACAACCGTTTACCGCGGTAATTGGTCTACAAATGGAAAAGATTGGACAACCGTTTCAGGAGCTAACGGAATTGCAGTAGCTGAAGGAGAACCTTTATTGACCTTCCTTCCGGAAGATGACCCTAACATTCAATATCCAGATGGTGCAGGAAACAGTAATACTGGCGCAGGAGTTATAACAGGACGTGGTGATTATGTAATGGGTCCCAGTGCAATCAGCCGCCGCGTATACCCCGGTCTTTGGAAGCTTGGTCCCTATCGTACAGATAACGGCACTGGTCCAGGCCAGCCAAATGCCGGTAGTACACGCCCGTACAATATTGCCAAGTTCTCCGAGCTTTACCTTATTGCAGCAGAAGCGGCAGTAAAGGGAGCAACAACCAAGCCTGATAAGAGTGCACGTGAATTAGTTAATGTTTTACGCGATCGTGCTGGAAAATGGACATTCAATAATGCAGAAAACAAAGAAATGGACGTGGATTATGGTTCTCAATTAACAGCTGAAACTCCGGCAACAATTGACATCAATTTCATCTTAGATGAACGTTCACGTGAATTCTATGGTGAAGGCTATCGTTGGTTCGACCTTGTCCGCACACAAAAGTGGAACGAATATGCCGATAGCTACGAAATCTGCGGAAATGATAAAGGAGACCGCAATATCGTGACTTATACACGTACTATCAAACCCGGACATTATCTACGTCCTATCCCACAAGGACAACTTGACGGTATGGAAATGAGTGCTGACGAGAAAAAGAACTACCAAAATCCTGAATACAGATAACTGTCTTTTGGGATAAGTTCGCAATAGGTATTCAACGAAACCGCTTGTAGATGTCTCCAAGGTATCTGCAAGCGGTTTTTTTATAAATATTGATATGATGAGAAAATATAGCTTTTATATTAAATAAATACTTATATGAAGAACATTAAAACTTTTATTATCATAGTTTTTTCCATACTGAATTTTTCGGCATGTAATACTCCCGAGCCTATAGACCAAGATGGAACCATGCTTTGGCTTGCAAACGGACGAAGCTATAAAGAAGTGCTGGCTTCGGTTGAGACCCGGATAGACAGTACTCTTTCCAAAGAAGAGTATCACATTTACGATGCCAATGGCAAACGCTATATTGATGGCGGTTCACAAGCAGCAATCCGTTATGGAGTATATGCCCTGCAAAGGGCAGAGGTTCTCGGTAAAGCAGATGCCGGTCTGGATATTCATGAAAAACCATATTACGAATACCGTATTCTCAACCATTGGGACAATCTTGATGATACTGTAGAAAGAGGTTATGCCGGACTATCCATGTGGGAATGGACAGCAAAAGAAATTCCCACTGAGAGAATCCACCACTATGGCGAACTCTGTGCATCTGTGGGATTGAACGGTGCAGTCCTCAATAATGTCAATGCCAATCCCCTTATCTTGGACAAAGAACATATCGAAAGAGTAGCTCAAATAGCCAACATACTCAGAGAATATGGCATCACCACCTACCTCTCCATCAAATGGACAAGTCCTGTCACTCTTGACGGATTAAAATCAGGAGATCCTCTTGATCCAAAGGTACGTCAGTGGTGGAAAAATAAAGCAGCTGAAATCTACACTGCCATCCCGATTTCGGCGGCTTTCTCGTAAAGGCAAATTCCGAAGGGCAGGCTGGTCCGCAAGATTATGGCCGGACCCACGCCGACGGCGCAAATATGCTTGCCGAAGCAGTAGCTCCCTATGGTGGAATCATTATGTGGAGAGCCTTCGTATACAACCCTACCAGCAGCGACAGGGCCAATCAGGCTGTAGAAGAATTCAAATCACTTGACGGACAATTTGCAGACAACGTCATTATCCAGATCAAAAACGGTCCTATTGATTTTCAGCCACGTGAACCTTTCAGTCCTTTATTCGGACAGTTATACAACACTCCCATGATGATGGAATTCCAAATTACTCAAGAATATTTAGGATTCTCCAATCATCTCGTCTACCATGGCACTACTTATGAAGAATGTCTCGACAGCGATACTTATAGAGACGGAAAAGGTTCGACCATAGCAAAAATGGTTAAAGCCATTGCAGGTGTTGCAAATACCGGTCAAGACCCTAATTTCTGCGGTTACATATTTGCCCAATCCAATTGGTATGCTTTCGGCCGCCTTGCCTGGGACCCTACATTAAGTGCTGAACAGATTGCAAATGAATGGATACGTCAAACTTTCATCAAACCCAAAGGAATAACACCCACAGCTTATGAACAGAATTTTCTTATCCCAGTCAAGGATATGATGATGAGTTCCCGCGAGACAGCCGTAAATTACATGATGCCGCTTGGATTCCACCATATATTTGGCGGTTCGCATTATGGACCGGGACCATGGGAAAATAGTATAAGACGTCCCGACTGGTCGCCTGTATTCTATCATAAAGCAGACAAAAATGGAGTGGGATTCGACCGTACACGCAACGGTTCTGCTAATGTAGACCAATACCATGAACCGTTAGCTTCACAATTCAATTCACTTGAAACCTGCCCTGAAAGTCTTCTTCTTTGGTTCCACCATCTCCCATGGGACTATAAGCTTTCTTCTGGTAGAGAACTTTGGGACGAGATATGCCTGCACTATGACAAAGGTATCTCGCAAGTTGAGGAATACAAAAAAATGTGGGCAAAGCTCAAGCCCTATGTCAGCGAAAGCATTTTTAATGAGGTATCCGAGAAACTGGATATTCAGAAGAATGACGCTGAATGGTGGAGAGATGCTTGTGTAGGTTATTTCCAGACTTTCTCTAACAAAGAGCTCCCCGCAGGTGTAAGACCTTTGAACATCCCCATTGACTCTCTAATGAACAGCAGAGTGAAATCCAATCGTTACGGTATGCCTTACCATGATGAAAATCACAAGCCTATCATTATCAAACATCTTTAAAAACATTTTACCCATATGCAGGACATCCTGTGCATGGGTATTTTAAAGGATTAAGAACATTTCCAGACCTTCTCTTGTAACAATAAACAAAGATAAGGGGGTCATCCGTTGGATAACCCCCTATTATAAAATATTTTGTGTTTGCCTATATAGGGCATTCCCAATAACCCTAAGCAATGTTTATAACTAACCTATTTCTCAAAAAGTCCTGAAAACATCCCCAAAAGTTTATTCCAATATCTTTTTTATAAAATCTTTCGGCTGATAATTACGATCGAAAAGCAAAGCATAATCCTTACGACCCCTCACAGGGAAACCGTTCTTCCAAGAATCACCGTCACTTACCCCCCAAGCAGTTACACGACTCACAAAGTCGGAATGTTTAATGAAGAGATTTAAGAAATCAGACATACGATCGTTCCATTGCTTGGAAACGCTATCGGGCAAAGACTCCGGATAAGGATTCAGCATCTTTTTATACGCAACCGTATCGGATACATTGGCAGTACGTTTCAAGGTAGGCAATGCAGACATATCCCATTCTGTTATCATGACCTTAGCTCCAGTAGAAGCATAAGCAAGCATGCTCTCCTCGAAATCTGTCAAAGAAGGATAATCCAAACCGACATGGCCTTGCATACCGATAGCATCAACACGAAGCCCTTTCGATTTCATGTCATTCACGAGTTTCACAACAGTTGTACGCTTCCCAACTTCATGCATATTATAGTCATTATAATATAATTCGGCTTCAGGGTCAGCCTCGTGAGCATACTGAAAAGCAAGAGGAATAAATTCTTCTCCCAAGATCTCATAGAACTTACTCTTGCGATAGGAACCGTCTTCAAGAATAGCCTCGTTCACAACGTCCCAACCTTTAACACGTCCTTTATAGCGGCTGACAATAGTTGTAATATGATCTTTCAACCGCTGCTTCAGTACTTCCGGAGCAACATTATTACCGTCCTTATCAACACAGAACCAGGGAGCAAGTTGGGAATGCCAAACCAAACAATGACCGATTATGTACATTCCATTGTCTTCACCAAACTTTACGAATTCATCTGCCTGGCTGAAATCATAACGGTCTTCCTCCGGATGAATGGTCTGACACTTCATACAGTTCTCTGCAACAATTGAATTAAAGTGGTGTTTTACAATCTTAACTGCCGCAGTATCCACACCTGAAGATTGACGAGCATTCAATGCCACACCTACCAAAAATTTATCACCCAACACTCCCTTCAAAGAAGCATCGTTTTCCGTTGCAACACGAGTAGTGCAGGAGCTTAAAGCCAAGCCTGCCAACACTGCCAATAACGTTTTTTTGTTTTTCATGTTAGTTCTTAATTTATAATTATTATTCAAATAGTAATTTGCAAATAGCTTATTACCAATTATCTGTTCTAAAAGGCGATGCCAGCAGTCCTTCTTTATTGCACAGATTGGCATCCTCAGGATTATTACTCCAAGCATAACGTACTGCCACCGGATTCTTCACAAACTCACTGCTCACCACCACTTTATTGCCACGTATCACAGCATCTGCCCACACAAATTTCCGGTCTTCACCTGCAATAGCAAAATGCTTAAGTTCTTTCCCCTTACAAGTCAATCCACGACCTGTTTCAGTAAAAGTCAGAATTATTTTATCCCCTTCCACTCTCATTTCCTTATACAAAGGACCGGAAGCAGTAACTTTTTCTCCATACACAAGTCTACGGGCTCCCAGAAAAAGCCGCTGTGCAACCGCTTTCTTATTCAAAGGATGTATATCATTCCATTCGCCCACATCATAAGTTACTGCCAATGCAGTATGTGGCACATTCAATGCTGTTTTAAACTGAGCCTCACGTATTCTTGCCCATCCACTATCGGAAGGTTTATCACTCTTCTCCATATAATTGGGTAATTGCACCAGCAAGAAAGGCATATCAGGCATTTTCCAAAGTTCCCGCCAGTTCTGAATCAAAGCCTCCAATAAAGAAGCATATGTCTGCGAACGACCGGAATTACTTTCACCTTGGTACCAAATGGCCCCTTTCACCTGATAATTGCTAATCGGATAGATCATTCCATTATAGAGTCCGGAACCAGCCTTCTTAAGATTCTTAAGCTTCCCGTTATATTTCATAACTTCATCCAGATTAATACCTACCTTATACTTCCATGTACCAGTAAGGTCTACTTCTGCATCATCTCCTACAATCTTATATTTCTTATCTTTAACAAAACCGCCATTGGAAGAATTAGCAGTAAGCCTTACGGCTATCACATTTTCACCTTGTGTCAAAACTCCTGCCGGAATATCATATTTACGAGGAGGGTAAGTATAGGAAGTAAAACCAACGAAAGTTCCATTTACAAAGACAGAATCACTGTCAACCATCCTTCCCATATAAAGGCGCGCATGTCTTCCCACCATCGAATCGGGAACACGAAACTCTTTTCTATACCATACACTACCTTTTGTACGGATGCCATTCTCCTGCCAGTATCCCGGCACATCCATTGTTGCCCAATCTGTGTCATCAAAATTCTTCTGTTGCCAACAGCCTGTTCCCTTATCTTGCTGTGCCAATTTCATACTGTCCAAAGCAGCTTTATCAAAAAGAAGCTCCGGAAATGTTTTCAGATGTTCCTGACTTATCCAGCTTTCTATGGCAGAGCCTCCTAAACTGGAAACCAACATACCTACAGGCACTTTATATTTATTGTATGCCTCTTGAGCAAAAAAATATGCCAATGAGGTCCAGTTCAACACATCGGAAGCTATGGCCGAATACCACCCGGCATTTCCCGCAATTTCATCTTTCAGTTCTTCCACTGAATTCTGAGTAGGTACTTTATAATGCCGTATCATGTGATTGTTAGATACATTGATTTCAGGAAACATTTCCGTAAGACGTTCAATAGGAGTTTCCTGATTGGACTGGCCGGAACAAAGCCAAACATCCCCTACCAGAACATCACGAATAACAAGTTCATTCACTTCCAGAAGAAAAGGACCTCCTGGTTGCTGCGGTGGCAGGAGGACCAACCAATTCCCCTTCGCATCAGCTTCAGTATTATAATGCTTTCCACGAAAACGTACGGTTACTTTCTCTCCGGGAGAAGCCCAGCCCCATATTTTCAATTCCGTATCACGCTGCAACACCATTTTGTTACTTACCAAACGAGGAAGTCTGACTTTAGCCGAAAGCGGCAGCGAAGCCGTACAAACCAACAAAATAAGGCTAACAATAAAAAATATTCTTTTCATAATTTATACTAGAATTATTGACAGGTCAAATTTAAAAAATCCTTCTTATACGGATTAGTAAATATGTTACACTTTCTTCTATTGGGATTACAAGTTCGCTTCCAATGTTACCCTTTCTTTTTTCTATGTAACAATCCTATCAAAAATCATCAGATCAGTGCCTCAAGTCACAAAATATATTGTCATATAGTAACGGTAAAATTCTGCCATTTTTTTTCCAAAATTTAAAAATCCATGTTTCGATTTCAAAATAACAGCATTCTTTAAGACTGCATCCAAATGCTTCATAAAGCCTAAAAACGACCAATAAAACATATCATAGCAAAGAATGTAACATATAAAACAAAAGATGTAACATACAACAAGTTTTGTGATACATATTCCAAAGTAAATTAAAAAGCTGTTGACTACCTTTGTAAAGTTTCATCAAGCAGCCTATTTGAGAACTATATGAAGAAATTAATTCTATTTTTAATTTTAAACTGTTTAGCCTTCGAATGCATCATTGGTCAAAATAGTTTTTTACAAAGACAAGGAACCGCCACTCAACTTGTTGTACATGGAATGCCTTTCCTTATATTAGGAGGAGAATTAGGCAATTCATCTGCTGCTTGTCCGCAAGATATTGAACGTATTTTTCCGAAACTTAAAAGAATGGGGCTGAACACAGTATTGGTTCCTGCCTATTGGGAGCTGATAGAACCGATTGAAGGACAATTCGACTTCACACTTACAGATAAAGTACTGCAACAAGCACGACTGAACGATCTCAAGATTATATTTTTATGGTTTGGCGCCTGGAAAAACTCAATGAGTTGCTACGCACCCTTATGGTTTAAAGAAAACCACAAAAAATATCCACGTGCATATACCCAAAGCGGCAAGCCACTTGAAATAGCCAGCGCTTTTTCCGAAGCTGTATATAAAGCTGATCAACGTGCGTTTTCCCAATGGATGCAACATATAGCAATGGTCGATAAAAAGGAAGGCACAGTGATCATGATACAAATAGAAAATGAAATCGGCATGTTGGAAGACGCTCGTGATTATTCACATGAAGCCAATAAAGCATTCAACGCTCCTATACCGGCTGAATTCATGACCTATCTGCAAAAAAACAAAAAAGCGCTTCATCCGCAAATGTTAGATAAATGGGAAAGTCAAGGATGTAAAAAGCAAGGTAATTGGCAAGAAGTATTTGGGGCAGACATCTACACCGATGAAATCTTCATGGCATGGCACTATGCCAAATATGTGGAAGGACTGGCACAAACAGCCCGTTCCATCTATAACATCCCGCTATATGTCAATGCGGCAATGAACAGCCGAGGACGCAAACCAGGTGAATATCCCTCTGCCGGTCCTTTGGCACATTTAATTGATGTATGGCATTGTGGAGCACCCAGCATTGATATTCTTGCACCCGACTTGTATGATAATGGATTCACAGACTGGGTAGCACAATATAAATTGCACAACAATCCTTTGTTCATTCCGGAAATTCGTCTGACAGATGATAATAGTATCCGGGCTTTTTATATTTTTGGCGAACACGATGCCATTGGCATTAGTCCTTTTTCAATAGAAGACGGTTCCGACTCTCCTAAATCACCATTAGTCCAAAGCTATACCCAATTAAAGGAATTAATGCCTTTACTCACTAAATATCAAGGTAAAGGATTAATGAAAGGGCTACTTTTTGACAATGAAAACAAAGAACGCATCATCATAGATGATGATTTAACCGTAACTGCCCGGCACTTCTTCACTCTCCCTTGGGATCCACGTGCAACAAATGGCAGTATATGGCCTGAAGGCGGCGGCATTTTATTAAAACTCTCTAAAAATGAATATGTCGTAGCCGGTAGCGGCATCGTATTGGAATTTAGCAAAACCTCAGAAAAGCAAACGATTGAAAAACAAAAACAATTGGGAGAAGACGGATTTGCTTTGGGAAACGACCAAATAAAAACGAAACACCACAAGTTCAAAGGAAAACGTTGTGGCATTGGATACGTGGATGAAGTCAAAGTAGACAAAGATGGCAAACTTCATTATGTCCGCCGGCTCAATGGAGACCAGAATCATCAAGGACGCCACGTACGCATACCTGTAGGAGACTTCAAAATATTACATGTACAATTGTACGAATATCAATAAACATGACAGATTCATTTGAATTTGGCAATATGACGAAAAAATATGAAAAGTTTGGTTTATGATAAAATCAGGTTAGGAGTGGCAGTGCTACTTTACCTTTGCGCTACCTCATGGGCAGATGCAAAGGTAAAGTTGCCTGCTTTAATTTCAGATGGAATGGTACTGCAACGCGAACAGTCTGTCAAAGTATGGGGTACAGCGGATGCAGGCGAAAATATCACCATAGAGTTTCAGAAAAAGAGCTATCATGCTACCGCTGATGCCAACGGACAATGGAGCATTACACTACCACCGCTGAAAGCAGGCGGTCCTTTCCTAATGCAAATCAATGACATCAAACTGAATGACATTTTAGTAGGTGATGTATGGCTCTGCTCAGGACAATCAAACATGGAACTGCCAGTGAAAAGGGTAATGGATATGTTTTCTAATGAGATACTAAACTACAACAATGAGAAAATACGACATATCCTCATACCCCAGAAATACAATTTTCACGCACCTCAAGAGGAGATATCCGCAACAAGCTGGAAGACGCTAACGCAAAAAAATGTGATGGAATTCTCCGCTCTTGCCTATTTCTTCGCCAAAGAAATGTACGAAAAGACTGGTATACCTGTAGGACTCATCAATTCCAGTTGGGGAGGTACTCCTGTAGAAGCATGGATAAGTGAAGAAGGATTGAAGGAGTTTCCCTTATATATCAATAGCAAACGCTTGTATGAAGATGATGCCTATTGCAGCCATATCAAGAAATTAGAGGCTGAAAACTTCTATCGTTGGAACCTATCACTCTATCGCAGTGATGCAGGCCTGCACGAATCCACTCCCTGGTATGCAACCAATTATGATGATAACAATTGGCAAACGGTAAATATGTTTTCACAATCATGGGGTAATAATGGTCTGAACCCGATTGGCGGTTCCCATTGGCTGCGCCAAGACATAGAGATACCGCAATCATGGAACGGCAAAGAAGCTACATTGCGCTTAGGCTGTATTGTCGATGCCGATTCCGTATATGTAAACGGAGTATTTGTAGGAACCACCAGCTATCAATATCCTCCCCGTATATACCGGATACCTGCCGGTATATTGAAATCCGGAAAAAACAATATAACTGTCCGCATTATCAGCAACGGTGGACAACCGGGGTTCGTACAGGAAAAACCATACAAAATTATCTGCGACAACGAAGAAATCAATCTGAAACAAAAATGGAAATACCGGTTAGGAGCTCCCATGCCACCCGCTCCGGAGATGATGTTTTTCTGGTACAAACCGGTATGCTTATACAATGCCATGATAGCTCCACTGCAGAACTATTCCATACGGGGAGTGCTATGGTATCAAGGTGAATCAAACGTATCACGCCGAAATGAATATGTTGCACTCTTGTCAGCAATGATTGCCGATTGGCGCCGTACATTCAACCAGCCCGGACTGCCTTTCCATATCGTAGAGTTAGCCGATTTTCTGTCAAAAGATAATATTGAAGGCCGGAAAGCTTGGGCAGAAATGCGCCAGGAACAAGCCAAAGCAGCCGCTATCAATTCCAATACTTATCTCATACGCAACAGTGACCTGGGAGAGTGGAATGATATTCACCCTCTTGACAAAAAAACCTTAGGCAAACGTGCAGCAGAAAGTGTATTGAACAGCACAAAACAATGATACACCTTTTTTTGATAATGATCCAACTAATAAAAATTTAATAGAATGAATACACTTAACCAAAAAGTGTCCATAGCCGAAAAGATTGGTTATAGCCTCGGAGATTGTTCTGCG
>OGNT01000317.1_pt1 | contig 22474 bp, 14 predicted proteins | sample 1573521 | NCBI WGS metagenome assembly OGNT01 (sample SAMEA2581922, study PRJEB24529) | metagenome | biome: Human gut stool | place: China | collected 2011
GCCGACCCTCTGCTTGTAAGGCAGATGCTCTGAACCAGCTGAGCTAAACGCCCGAGTCTCATTCTCGTTTGCGGATGCAAAGGTACCACAATATTTTGAATCTGCAAACAATTCCCCGTTTTTTTTCAAAAAAAGAGAACATAAAATGAAATAAAGGCCTCCAGACAGGCAATTTTACCCGTCGGAAGGCCTTTTTTATAGGAAATTGAATTGATGCATCATTATCCTTTATCCTTCTGGCGGATTTCCACCCGTCGGATTTTTCCACTGATGGTTTTCGGCAGTTCATCCACAAACTCAATGACACGAGGATACTTGTAAGGAGCCGTCACACGCTTCACATGATCCTGCAACTCCTTCACCAGTTCCGGACCCACCTTCTGCTTGTATTCCTTAGCCAGCACGATGGTTGCCTTTACCACCTGTCCGCGGATTTCATCGGGCACTCCGGTAATGGCACATTCCACTACTGCCGGATGGGTCATCAGGGCACTCTCCACTTCGAACGGGCCGATCCGGTAGCCGGAACTCTTGATGACATCGTCGGCACGTCCTACAAACCAGTAATATCCGTCCTCATCGCGCCATGCCACATCGCCGGTATAATATACACCGTCGTGCCATGCTTCGTGCGTCAGTTCCGGAGCCCGGTAATACTCCTTGAACAGTCCCAGCGGCTTGCCATTTCCGGTACGGATCACAATCTGTCCCTGTTCTCCGTCTTCGGCAGAACGTCCGTCCGGAGTCAGCAGATCGATGTCATACTGAGGATTAGGCACACCCATGCTTCCGGGTTTCGGGTCCATCCACGGGAAAGTGGCCAGTGTCAGTGTCGTTTCCGTCTGTCCGAAACCTTCCATCAGGCGGATACCGGTCACCTTCTTGAAGGTTTCGTACACCGAATAATTCAGAGCCTCACCGGCAGTGGTACAATATTCCAGGGAAGAAAGATCGTATTTGGTAATATCCTCACGAATCAGGAAACGGTAGATGGTAGGAGGAGCACACAGCGAAGTAATCCGGTAATCGTGTATCTTCTGCAGGATATCAGCCGGAGTAAACTTCTCATGGTCATACACAAAAATATTGGCACCGGCAATCATCTGTCCGTAGAGCTTTCCCCATACGGCCTTTCCCCATCCCGTATCGGCAATGGTAAGGTGAAGACTGTTCTCACTCAGGTTATGCCAGAAACTTCCCGTCGCAATGTGTCCCAGAGGATAGGTAAAGTCATGAGCCACCATCTTCGGCTCGCCCGTAGTTCCCGACGTGAAGTACATCAGCATGATATCGTCATTGGTATTGACGGCTTCCGGACGTACGAAAGGCTCAGCCTTTGCCAGTCCCTGATGGAAATCCTCAAACCCTTCCGGATACTCCGGTCCTACACTGACCAGTTTCTCCACGCTCGGGCAGTCCGGCATCGCGTCCATAATGTGCTTGGTAATCACCTCCTCGCCCGCAGCCACAATCATTTTGATAGTAGCCGCCTTGCAGCGATATACAATATCCTTCTTCGTCAGCAGATGAGTGGCCGGAATCACCACCGCTCCCAGCTTATGCAAAGCGATGATGGAGTACCAGAACTCGTATCTTCTCTTCAAGATCAGCATGACCTTATCGCCTTTGCCGATACCCAGCGACTGAAAATAAGAGGCGGTCAGATCGGTCTGTTTTTTCAGATCGGCAAAAGTAAACTGAATACATTCTCCCTTATCGTTTGTCCATAGCAGCGCCTTTTTATCAGGATACTCCTGTGCCCAGGCATCTACGACATCATATCCGAAATTAAAATTCTCAGGAACCTTTATATGGAAATGTTCCTTAAAATCTTCCTGAGAGACAAAGCTTGTCTGCTCTAAAAATCTTTCTAACATATATATTTTTTTTGCTATCCTTACTATCTCTTACTGCATGACTACCGCCAGGAAACGGACGGTCTTTCCATCCAAAGCCAACATACCGTGGGGTTTGCTGGAGTCGAAATACAGGCTGTCTCCCGGATTAAGAATCAGTTCCTTTCCGTTGATATTCAACAGCATTCTACCCTCTATCACCAGATTGAATTCCTGTCCGGTATGTGTATTGAAATAAATCGGAGTACCTTCCGGCTTGGGTTCTACCGTCACGATAAACGGATCGGCCTTACGGTTCTTGAATCCGGAAGCCAGAGACTGGTATTTATACGCCTTGGTACGCTCTACAGAAACCCCTGTTCCGCGGCGGGTAAGGAAATAAGCACTCATCTTAGGCTCTTCCCCAAACATCAGCACATCAAGAGAAACCCCGTACCGGGTTGCAATCTTCTGCAGCAAACTGACAGACAGGTCACTTTCTCCCGATTCCAGCGACCGGTAATGCTCTTCGGCAATTCCACAGGCAGCGGCTACCTCTTCCACTGTCAGGTCAAGTGCTTCACGTAAGCCTTTCAAACGTTCTGCGATTTGTTTTATCTGTTCATCCATAGTTCGATTTTTAATTGTGTGGTCAAAATTACAAAACATTATGCAATCACCCAGATTTTTTCTACTATTTTCTTTTGAAAGATGTCATTTTTTATCAAAATACACATTTTCTCTATCCATGAGTATCACTTTGATTTCAATGGAGGCACGAGCAAGCCCGTACTGCGAATGACAGGCGGACACTGCCGGTACCCCCGGCAGGTCCAGACGGAAAGGACCGTATGCCGCCCTCCGCTAGAGTCAAAGATTTTCCAGATACAGATAATCACAATGCACCAGAGCCTTCCGTCCGTGCTGTCCCAACAGGCGCAGGGCTTCTTCCGAAGAGACAGCGATCCGCCCCACTCCAATCTGCCGGCCCGCATCGTCTGCGATTCTTACAATATCGTCCTTTTCAAAGGTACCCGATACCGAAGAGACTCCTACCGGAAGAATGCTGGCCGCCACTTCACGGCGCAGAGCAGATACCGCCGCTGCATTCAGCTGCAGTACCCCTTTGGCAAAACTCTCGCTATGGGCAATCCATTTCTTGACACTCGACACATTACCCTCCGAAGGGATGAAGCGGGTACATAAGGTGGTATCGGGATGCCGCATCAGATTGAGAAGGATGTCCTCCTTTTTCCCGTTGGCGATAATCACCGCAATGCCTTCGTCCGCCACCTTACGGGCAATCCCTACCTTGGTCTGCATGCCTCCCCTGCCCAGGCCGGATTTTTCGGTCTGAATGTAGTCGGACAAGTTTTTTCCGGGAGCCACCTGACGGATGACTGCACTGTCGCGATCGGAAGGAGAGCCGTTGTATATCCCGTCTACATTGCTCAAAATAATCAGGGCCTCCATTCCCATCATCGTGGCAATCAGCCCGGAGAGTTCATCATTGTCGGTAAACATCAGTTCGGTGACAGACACCGCATCGTTTTCATTGACAATCGGAATGACACCGTTTTCCAGCATCACCTGCATGCAGTTGCGCTGGTTCAGGTAATGACGGCGGGTAGCAAAACTTTCTTTCGTAGTGAGGACCTGCCCGACGGCAATCCCATGTTCCCGGAACAACTCATAATACCGGTTGATCAGCTTGGCCTGTCCCACAGCCGAAAACAGCTGCCGCTGTGCCACGCTGTCTAGTTTCCGGGAAAGCCGTATCTCTCCCCGTCCCGAAGCCACTGCTCCGGAAGAAATCAGTACAATCTCCACCCCCTCCTTGTGCAGCTCTGCCAGTTGGTCGACCAGGGCCGACATTCTTGTAATATCCAGGGTTCCATCCTTGCGGGTAAGCACGTTGCTGCCCACCTTTACCGCGATTTTCGTAAACTGCAAATCCATAATGCTTTCTGATTATCTCTCCGGCAAATATAAGTTTTTGAGTCATATATTCCTGCAAAGCCCAAATAAAACCTAAATTCCCCTGCCACAAATAAAATCAAACCGCATATTAAAACAAATTTCATACCTTTGCAGCGTTTTATTATCCGGTTTTCAATTATGGTTCAAGCTATTTTTTTTGACATCGACGGCACGTTAGTGTCGTTTCGCACACACGAAATTCCTCAGTCTACCCGAAAGGCGCTGAAGGAGTTGCGCAGCAAAGGTATTAAGTTGTTTATTGCGACGGGAAGACCCGAAACCTTGATGAGAGAGGCCATAGGAGACCTCGAATTCGACGGATTCATCATTCTGAACGGGGCGCACTGCTTTACGGCCGACCACCGGCTCATACACAAGACACAGATTCCGGCCGATGACATCGAACGTCTGATCAAGTACTACCACGAGCATCCGGAAAATCCGTTTGTCTTCGTACATGACGACCAGTGGTTCATTACTCATATCAACGAAGCCGTCAACCAGGTGACGGAACTGATTCAGATTGAACTGCCCCCTGTCTATCCGGTGGAGCATGCAAGAGGCAAGGAAATCATCCAGATGATGGGATATTTCGGGAAAGAGGCGGATGAGGAAATATTCGGCAAGGTGCTGCTGCACTGTGAACCGATGCGGTGGAACCCGCTGTTTACAGACATTATTTCGCGCGGAACCAGCAAGAGCCAGGGCATCGATCATGTACTGGAATATTTTCACATTCCTCTTGAAAACACACTGGCCTTCGGCGACGGCGGAAACGACATACCGATGCTGGAGCATGCCGGAATCGGAGTGGCTATGGGAAATGCAGCTCCTGAGGTACAGGCTGCTGCCGACTATGTAACGACTTCGGTGGATGAGGACGGTATCCTGAATGCCCTGAAGCATTTCGGCATCCTGTAAGTCGCCGTATTCCGGAGCAATTGTCTTGCCGGACGGCCTCATCAGGCACCATATACATAAAAACGGAGAGAAGCCTCCTCGCGGGACTTCCCTCCGTTTTTTATTGTTGCCGTACGACAAACTTATTTCATACGGTATACCAGTGTACCACCTTTTACAATGTCTTCGTGACGGATGAACTTTTCAGTATAAGGCTCACCGTTCAGCGTAATGCTGTCGACGTACTTATGTTCCTTGGACAAGCCTTCTGCGATGATGGTAAAGGTCTTTCCATCGGGCAGGTGAAGTACGAATTTCGGGAGCTGAGGAGCACCGAACACGTATTGCGCACTTACCGGACTTACCGGATAGAATCCCATTGCCGAGAACATGTACCAGGCAGACATCTGTCCGCAGTCGTCGTTTCCGCACAGACCGTTCGGCTTCGGCAGGTACTGCGTATCAAAGATCTCACGGATCAGCTCCTGCGTACGTTCCGGACGACCGGCCAGCGCATACAGATAAGTCACATGGTGACTCGGTTCATTACCATGAGCGTATTGTCCGATCAGTCCGGTCACGTCGGCCTGAGTCGTTTCCAGTTTCACGGTAAACAAAGAATCCAGTTTCTTCAGGAACGGTTCTTCTCCTCCCATCAGGGCAATCAGTCCCGGCACATCGTGCTGTACATGCCAGGTATACTGCCAGGCATTTCCTTCCGTATAGTCACCTCCTACGCTCTCGGCATGTCCTACCTGACTCGGATTGAAAGGAGACTTCCAGGTTCCGTCGGCCTTTTTCGGACGCATGAAACCGGTAGAAGGATCGAAGAGGTTCTTATAGAAATCCGCACGTTTGGCAAAGTAAGCCGCATCCTCGGTCTTACCCATGCGGGCAGCCATATCAGCAGCAGCATAGTCATCGTATACACTTTCCAGTGTAGAAGAAACCGATTCCGATTCAGTCAGGTCGGTCGGGAAATAACCATATTTCATGTAGTTCTCCCAGTTGGACTTCAACGGATGAGAAACTGTCTGAGTCTGCTTAATTGCATTGAAAGCACGTTCGGCATCAAAGCCACGGAAGCCCTTGGCATAAGCCTCAGCAATGACAGATACCCCGTGGTTTGCAATCATACAGAAGTTTTCCTTGCCCCACAGGCCCCAGATCGGCAGGAAGCCCTGTACTTCGGCCTGATCGACCATGGAGTTGACAAAGCCGTCTATACGTTCCGGCACCATCAGGGTATAGAACGGATGAGCCGCACGATAAGTATCCCAGAAAGAGAAAGTAGAATAGAATTTACCGCCGGTTGCCTTCACTACAGAGTCAGCAGCGTTCCGGTAACTTCCGTCTACGTCCGAAATTTCATTCGGCTGGATCAGTGCATGATAGAAGCTGGTATAGAAGTTCGTCTTCTGGTCGTCGGTACCTTCCACCTCGATGCGGCTCAGGTAACTGTTCCAGTCGCTCTTGGCAGCCTGACGGGTAGCCTCAAAGTCCCATCCGGACATTTCAGCCTCCATATTGGCCTTGGCACCCTCTACGCCTGTAGTCGACAACGCAATCTTCATCATCAGCTGATCTCCCTGCTTCAGGTCGAAGCTGCTCACAATGCGCTTGCCCTTTTCTGTCTGCTGCATCGGCAATTCGAACGTTTCCGCTACAGGACGGTTGAAACGGATGACAAAGAAATAATCCTGGTCCACCCACACCTTGTTGTTGACATGGCCAGTCAGGGTAGAATCGTTTTCCCAGTTGACCTCACACGACTGCACCTGAGAGTGGTACTGGTCTTCATTCCACGCCGGACCGTGCTGCAAGTCAATCAGCACAGAAGCCGAATCAGCCTGCTGATACGTATAACGGTGCAATGCCGTATGCACGGTAGCTGTCAGTTCCGCCTTCACTCCGGCGTCATCCAGCGTTACCGTATAATATCCCGGAGTAGCACTCTCCGAAGTTTTCTGGAAGCGGCTGCGGTAAGCATCCCAGGCACGGTGACGGTTGCCTGTCACAGGCATCACCAGGATATCTCCCAAGTCCATACATCCGGTTCCGTTCAGATGTGTCTGAGTGAATCCCCAGATCAGTGAATCTTCGTATACATATTCCGAGCAATATCTCCAGCCCACAGCCCCAGTAACCGGACTGGTCTGGATCATACCGAACGGACGGCAGGCTCCCGGGAAAGTATGTCCGTTATCGGCCGCTCCGATGAACGGATTCACATATTGTGTAAAATCGATGGATACCGATTCCTTGTCTGCAGTAGCGCAACTGTAGCACACTCCCGCCAGCAGCGCAGCCGGCAATAATCTGACTAGTTTTTTCATATATTAGGTTAAATGAATCGTTAAATAAAAAAGGTCTGCCTGCCACTCCAACGCACATGAACAGGCAAACCTTTTATGTATCTGATAAGCTATTAAACGTAGGTTTCGAGGAATTTCACCTTACCTTCGGGAACCACCTGAAGCGACTGAGTCGTTGCAGGGAAGAGCACTGACTCACCTGCCTTCATTTCTACGCGGTTGCCTTCGTTGTCGGTTACCGTACAAGCACCTTCCATACAGATATAGATTACGAATGAATCGAGTTCGCTGTAATCCATAGACATGTTTTCAGTCAGGTCGTATACAGAAGTCGTGAAGTAAGGACAGCTGACCAGGTCCACCGGTTCGTTCTGCTTCGGAGTATAAGCTGTACGATAATCACTTTCTACGTGATAGTCGATGGCTTCCTTAGAAAGTTCAGTATGCAGTTCACGGGTATTTCCGTTCTTGTCCTTACGGTTGAAGTCATAGATACGGTAAGTGATGTTAGATGTCTGCTGGATTTCAGCGATGAAACATCCTGCACCGATGCTGTGGATACGTCCAGCCGGCAAGAAGAACACGTCTCCCGGTTTTACAGCATAATCAGCCAGGGCATCACAGATGGTATTATCGGCAATCATGGCAGTATACTGGTCGGGAGTGATTTCCTTGCTCAGTCCGGAACGCAAGTGTGCTTTTCCTTCCGCATTGTCAATCACGTACCACATTTCAGTCTTACCCATTGAGTTATGGCGTTTCATAGCCAGTTCATCATCCGGATGTACCTGGATAGAAAGGTCATCCTGTGCATCGATGAACTTGATCAGCAACGGGAACTTGCCGTTAAAGCGCTTGTAGTTGGCTTCACCCACCAGTGCGCCCTTGTATTCAGCCACCATCTGAGTCAGGTTCTTGCCTGCATCAGCACCGTAAGCTACAACTGATTCATCACCCGGAACATCCGAGATTTCCCAGCTTTCGCCTACTTGTTCCTGCTGGATATCCAAATTCTTGAACGGAATGATCTTGTTACCTCCCCAAATGGTAGATTTTAATATGGGGTTAAATTTTAATGGATACATAGTCTTATATTTTTTTAGATTGTTGTCAAACAAAATAACGGGACCTCTCCCCGATTCACATGTAGCGCAAATATAGTGAAAAAGCAGATTTCCCCCGTTTCAATACAGGGGAAATCTTTCTTTATTTCTTATAAAAACGCAAAGTTCCTGCTTTCAGCAAATCATTGTGGTTGATACGGTAACCGCATTTCTTGCCTCCCATCTCAATGGACTTCACGTAATCCGACGGAGCATCGGGATTCGCGACCTCAATCACCAGCTGGTCGGTACCGTGATACTTCGGATCGAGCTTGATGGTCACCTTGTCGAAGGTAGGCAGAGTCAGCGTATATTCCGGCACACCCGGGCAGTCGGGATACAGTCCCATCATGCTGAAAATAGCCCATGCCGACATCGTTCCGGCATCATCGTTACCCGGAATACCGTCCGGCTTGGTAGTGAAGTATTTTGCCAGCAGTTCCTTCACCAGTTTCTGGGTACGCCATTCCTCACCCTTGAAATAGCTGAACAGATAAGGATAGGCAATGTCCGGTTCGTTGGCCGGATCGTAATACCCCTTGTCGAAGATCATCTGCAGCTTGTTGACAAAGTTCTTTTTTCCTCCCATCAGTTTGGCCAGTCCCATTACATCATGAGGAACATAGTAAGTATAGTTCCATGCATTGCCTTCGTGGAAACCGGGACTCGGTTCAAAGTTCTCGCCCTGTTTCGGATCGAAAGGCTCGTAGAACTTGCCGTTCGGCAAGATCGGACGCAAGGTACCAAACTCCTTGCAGTAGTAATTCTTGTATCCCATGGAACGGTTGTAGAACAGCTTGGCATCTTCTTTCTTACCCAAAGCCTTCGCCAGTGTATAGAGCGAGTAATCCGCAATATAATATTCCAGAGCATGAGATACGGAATTGTCGAACTGCTCCATCAAAGGCACATAACCTTTCGCCATGTAATCATCGTTGTCCGGACGCATCAGGTTGTCTTTGCCCGGCATCGTTGCCGATTTATACATCGCCTCATAGGCCAGTTCGATATCAAAGTCACGCAAGCCCTTCATCCACGTATCCACAATGACCGGCAGACTCGGGTCACCTTCCATGGTCAGTGTTTCCCGTCCATAGAGTTCCCATTTCGGCAACCATCCATGCTCGCGGTACATGTCGATCATGGTACGGACCATATTGATCTGACGCTCCGGATACACCAGTGTCATCAGCTGGTGCAGGTTGCGGTAAGTATCCCAAAGCGAGAATACCGTATAGCGGTCGCCCTGAGTAGTCAGAATCTGGTCGCCCTCCATCTGCGGATACTGTCCGTTTACATCCTGCAGGATGTTCGGATGAATCAGCGCATGATACAGTCCCGTATAGAACACGGTCTTCTGTTCTTTCGTGCCACCTTCTACCTGAATACGGCCCAGGTCATCGTTCCAGCGGTTTCTTGCCTCCTGATGGATTTCGGCAAAATGTCTTCCATGCTGTTCCTTGTCGAGGTTCTCACGTGCATTCTCCATGCTCACGAAAGAAACTCCCATGGCCACTTCAATCTGTTCTCCCTCCTGAGTATCGAAGGTAAACCAGGCTCCGATATCGTCGCCGGCAATCTCCTTGTTGTACTTGGTATACAACTTATATTTACCCTGGTCCTTGTCCCATTCGGCTTCTACCCCATACATCGGACGCTGTTTTTTCCAGTAACCAGCCTCCACCGGTTTCTTGTTGATGCGCATTACGAAATAGATGGGGAACACAGCCTGCGGATTGTAGCAGAACGTACCCAGTACCTTCATACCCTCAATCTCACAGTCATTGACCTTTCTCATGAAGGCCCCCGTTTCATTGGTCAGTCCCTCTCCCAGGTTCAACAGGATATGACTCTTTCCTGCCGGGAAAGTAAAGCGGGTAAGTCCGGTACGCGGAGTAGCCGTAGCTTCCGCCAGGACATTGTATTTTTTCAGCGAAATGGTGTAATATCCCGGATTCGCATTTTCCTTCTCATACTTACTGCCGTAGTTGCGGTAATCCACATCGAGCTCGCCCGTAGTCGGCATCAGCAGCAAAGAGCCCAGTTCCGGACATCCCACACCACTGAGGTTGACGTGTGAGAAACCCGTGAAAAAGCTGTTGGTATACTCATAAGGCGTAGACCACCACCGGGCATCCTTGTCATAAGTATTATCGGCCGAACCCATCACGTTGAAAGGTACTACCGACATCATTCCGTTCGGACACACCGCTCCCGGATTACAAGTACCGAAATTAGTCGTTCCGATAAAAGGATCCACAAAATCCACCGGATCCTGCGCCTGCGACACATTCAGTGCAAGCACTCCCAACATCCACACAAAAAGACGTTTTATCTGCATATATTACTTTTTTAAAAATGAAAAGGAGACTGCTCAAACAACCTTTCCGTCATTCGATACAGTCTCCCTATAGCTTGTAATATCAAAAACTCAAGAAATAATCAAGCATTAAACGATTGACGTACGCTTTACAAAGTCAATGATTTCAGAAATATATCCGAAAGCCATACCTACTACAGTATCGGCTGCACCGTAATATACTGCTACTCTTTCACCATCCTGCAAAGCTGCACACGGGAACACTACGTTAGGCACGTCACCCTGCAATTCGTAAGGAGCAGCCGGAGCCAGCAGATAATCGCGGGTACGGTACAATACCTTTTCCGGATTATCCTTATCCAGGATCACAGCACCCATAGAGTAGCGGAATCCGTTACAAGTAGTGATTACTCCGTGATAGAACATCAGCCATCCTGCTTCTGTCAGGAAAGGAACAGATCCGGCACCGATCTTCGTACACTGCCATGCACTTTCCGGGAACGGAGTCACTTTCATCACACAACGGTGTTCGCCCCAGTATTTCATATCCGGGCTATAGCTGATATAGATATCACCAAACGGAGTATGACCGTTGTCGCTCGGACGGCTCAGCATGGCATACTTGCCATTGATTTTCTGAGGGAAGAGCACTCCGTTACGGTTGAACGGCAGGAATGCATTTTCGCACTGGAAGAATTCCTTAAAGTCGAAAGTATAAGCAATACCGATTGTAGGTCCGTGGTAACCGTTGCACCAGGTAATCCAGTAACGGTCTTCAATCCATGCCACACGCGGGTCATATTTATATTCCGATTCAATCATTTCAGTGTTTCCGGCCTTGAACTGAATCGGTTCATGATTGATTTCCCAGTTGATACCATCCTTGCTGAATCCAGCAAAGATATTCATCTGAACAGCTTTGTTATCACAACGGAATACGCCGGCAAAACCATCCTTGAATGGAACTACGGCACTGTTGAAGATACTGTTAGAAGAAGGAATATGATAACGACCGATGACGGGGTTCTTAGAATAACGCCACATCACATCTGTACATCCTTCAGGACGGTCTTCCCAAGGCATTTGAAATTTTTCTGTCATAACTGTATGGATTAATTTTGTATAGTTTAATAACCAGTATCATTCACGTTCTCCTTCAATCAACGTACCGTCTGCATGGTATTTGAAAGGAACAAAATAAGTAATCAGGAAAGCCGGAATGGTAGCAATCAGCACGAAGATGAAGAAAGGCTCATATCCTCCGGGCTTGTCGAACCACTCGCCCAGTTTCTCGCAGACCCATCCGCTCAGCATTCCCGGTATCATCACTCCCAGGTTCATGATTCCGGAAGCAAAGGCATAGTGTGCCATCTGGTGCTTTCCAGGGGCTACCTGCTGCATCATGAACAGGGTCAGTCCCACAAATCCGAAACCGTATCCGAAGTATTCAAACACGATACCGCTACAGATCAGCAGTCCGTTTTCCGGCTGGAAGATTGCAAAGAGGGCATATACCATAAAAGGCAGGTTGAAGATGCAGCAAAGCGTAAACAATGTTTTTCTCAATCCTCTTGAAGAGATATAATAACCGGCCAGCAACGAACCCAGCACAAAGGCTGCAGCTCCGTAGGAACCGTAATACAGACCGATTTCCTTTTCACTCAATCCGAGACCTCCGATGGCTCTGTCGGCTTTCAGGAACAAAGGCACCACCTTCATGACAAAGCCTTCGGCAAAGCGGTAAAGGATAATGAAGAACAGATAATATACAATGTGACTCTTGCGGAAGAAATCGAGCAGTACGTTGCCCAGTTCCGTCATGACTTCCTTTGCCGAACGGCGTTCCGCCTTATTTTTTTTCTGTTCACCGGAAGGAAGCATAAAGAGGTGATAAATACCCAACAGCACCATTACCACACACAGGATGGCCATGATAATCATCCAGGCTTTCTGGTTGGCAGCCAGCAAGGTCTCACTGTCGGTAGCTCCTCCCGAATATCTTTCAATCAGGGTTCCGGCTAGGTAAACCAGTCCGCCTGTCGCCACAATCTTGGCAATATTGTAAAAGGCACCCTGCCAGCCGATGTATTTGGCCTGCTCGGAAGCCGAAAGTTCACTCATGTACACTCCGTCGCACACAATATCGTGCGTAGCTCCACTGAAGGCAATCACCGCCAGCAATGCGATAGAGATACTGAAAAAATGCGGAAGATTCAACGAAAATGCCACCAGTCCGAAGGTGATACCTGTCACCAGCTGGGTGAGAATCACAAAAAACTTCTTGGTCTTGAACAACTCCAGGAACGGGCTCCATAACGGCTTCAGTGTCCATGGAAGCAATATCAGTGAAGTCCAGAAGGTAATCAGCTTATCCTCTACATTCAACCCCTTGAACATCAACACAGTTACCATGTTCAATACGACAAACGGCAAACCCATGGCAAAGTAAGCGGTCGGTACCCAAGTAATCGGACTTCTTTTTTTCATATTCTTAGTTTCATTGTAATCCATAGTATCATTCATTAAACTGACCAAAGATAGCAATCTAAAATGGAATAATCTTTAATTGGTTTAATCGGAAAATGAATATTAACATATTTTTAAACATTCTCCAATCCTCCCAGATGCAAACAAGGCTTCTTTACCCCATTCAGGGAAGAAGCCTTGTCTGTATGCATCAGATTCAATTATTCCTTGCTGAATGAATAAGGAGCATCTTCGGCTGCGACACCTCTTGATTTGTTAGGTTTATTTCCCATTTCAATATCAATGACACTTCCTTCCATCAGGTCCTTGTGAGTCAGGTAGTTCTTGGTATAATCACCTCCGTTCACCTTCATGTGCTGGATATAGATATTGTCCGCACTGTTTGCCGGTGCATTGATTTCCACCTGCTTGCCGTTTTCCATGTGGATGACTGCCTTCTTGAACAGCGGAGCGCCCAGTACATACTGGTCGGTACCCGGACATACCGGATAGAATCCGAGAGCAGTGAACACATACCATGCAGAAGTCTGACCGTTATCCTCGTCACCGCAATAACCGTCAGGGGTCGGTGTATACATACGGTCCATTACCTGACGCAACCAGTACTGAGCCTTCCAAGGAGCCTTCGCATAGTTATACAGGTAAATCATGTGCTGGATTGGCTGGTTACCGTGAGCATAGTTGCCCATATTCATGACTGTCATCTCACGGATTTCATGAATCGGGAATCCGTAATAGCTGTCGTCAAATACAGGAGGTACGGAGAATACCGAATCCATCATGGAAACAAAGACCTCATCGCCTCCCATCAGGTCGATCAGTCCCTGAGGATCGTGGAACACCGACCACGAATAATGCCAGCTGTTACCTTCTGTAAAGGCATCTCCCCACTTCAGCGGAGAGAAAGGAGCCATAAACTTGCCATCCTTGTTCTTGCCACGCATCAGCAACGTTTCTTTGTCAAAAAGATTCTTGTAGTTCATCGCACGTTTGGCAAAGAGCTGGACTTCCTTCTTCGGACGCTTCAGTTCCTTCGCCAACTTATAGATACACCAGTCATTGTATGCATACTCCAGGGTGCGGGCTGCATTTTCATTGATCTTTACATCATAAGGTACATAACCCAGCTTATTGTAATACTCATAACCCAGACGGCCGGTAGAAGAAACCTCCGGATGAACGTTTTCCGTACCGTGAATCAGTCCCTTATACAGGGTTTCCAGGTCATCTACCTTCACCCCTTTCATATAAGCGTCAACCAATACCGAAGCCGAGTTGTTGCCAATCATACAACCACGGTGTCCGGGGCTGGCCCATTCCGGGAAGAAACCGCTTTCCTTATAAGTATTGATCAGACCTTCCTGAATTTCTTTGTTGACAGAAGGGTAAATCAGGTTCAGCAAAGGGAACAGACAACGGAACGTATCCCAGAAACCGGTATCGGTATACATGTATCCCGGAAGTACCTCTCCGTTATAAGGACTGTAGTGAACCACCTGTCCCTGTGCGTCAATTTCATAAAACTTACGCGGGAAGAGCAGCGAACGGTACAGACAAGAATAGAATGTACGGTACTGGTCGAGGTTGCCGCCTTCTACGTCAATTCTGCCCAGAACCTTGTTCCATGCCTCTTTACCCTGTGCCACCAATCCGTCGAAGTTACCGTCGCCCAACTCTTTCAGGTTCAGCATCGCCTGCTCCGGACTGATGAAAGAAGATGCCACACGTACATGCACCTGCTCGCCCTTCCGGGTAGAGAATCCGATGATTGCACCTGCATGATCGGTCTGCTGTTCACCCACATTCTCCTGCAGCACACTGTCGCGTACCGTAGCCTGATAAGTAAACGGCTTATCGAATTCAATGACAAAATAATTCTTGAAATTAGCCGGAACCCCTCCGCTGTTACGGGTAGAATAACCCACGATACGGCGGTTGGCTGCATCAATCTTGATATATGAACCTTTGTCGAACGCATCGACTACCACATACGAATGTTCGTTTTCAGGGAAAGTAAAACGGAACATTGCCGCACGCTCCGTAGGAGTCATTTCGGCCACCACATCATGCTCTGCCAGATATACCTTGTAGTAATATGCCTTTGCCACTTCTCCCTTATGAGCAAACCAGCTGGCCCGCTTATCCTCGTTGAACACAGGAGCGCCGGTCACCGGCATGATGGAAAACTGTCCGTAGTCGTTGATCCACGGACTCGGCTGATGAGTCTGCTTGAAACCCCGTATTTTGGTTGCCGTATACGTATATTGCCAACCATCCCCCATCTTGCCTGTCTGCGGAGTCCAGAAGTTCATACCCCAAGGACGTGCAATTGCCGGATAAGTATTTCCGGTCGACAGTTCAAATGTCGATTGCGTTCCTACCAGAGGATTCACGTAGTCGGCATAATCAGTTGCCTTAGTAAAACTAAAGAAACCGGCCAATAAGATTAAAACAAATAATTTTTTCATGGTCTATTAGTTAGTTGTTACCCCCCATTGAGTGGGCTGATTAGTTAAAGTTAATTCCAATACACTTCCGTTCATGATGTCCTTATGCTGCAGGAAAGGCACCGTCAGCGGTTTTCCGTTCAGCGTAGCAGACTCAATGTATTTATTTTCCGGAGAATTGTTCTTGGCAATCACCGTAAACACTCCCCTGCCCGGCAAGTTCACCGTTACCTTATCGAACAACGGACGTCCGATAGAATAAACCGGTTTTCCCGGACAAACCTGATAGAATCCCATAGAGTTCAGTATATACCAGGCAGACATCTGTCCACAGTCCTCATTGCCCGACAGACCGTCCGGCTCATTGCGGTACTGCTCCTTGAACACCCGGTCAATCAATTCCTGAGTCTTCCACGGACGATTGACATAGTTGTACAAATGTATGATATGATGACTCGGTTCATTACCGTGTGCATACTGTCCGATCAGTCCACTGATATCGGCCGAAACTTCCGTTCCTTCCAGCGAAGAATCTGCCGTAAACAGCGAATCCAGTTTACCGACAAACGCCTCTTCTCCCCCCATCAGTGCTACCAGACCTTCGATGTCATGCGGCACGAACCACGTCCACTGCCAGGCATTTCCCTCACAGTAGTCATCGTTCCGGTGGTTGGAAGCTCTCGGATTGAACGGTTCCCGCCATTCACCCTTCGAATCCAGTCCACGCATGAAGCGGACAGAAGGATCAAAATACAGTTTATACGCCTTGGCCAGTTTGGTATACCGTTCAAAGTTGTCATAATCCCCAACGCCATCGGCCAGCAAAGAGATACAGAAATCATCATACGCATACTCCAGCGCCTTGGCTACCGATTCATTTTCCCGGTCGCAAGGAATATAACCCAATGTATTCTTATAATACTTGGCCATCGGCATCAGATGAGGAAGTACCAGGTCCGGACACTTGATGCCGGTCGTATCGTATTCCGCACTTCTGAGACAAGCCCGGTAAGCTTCCTGCAAATCAAAATCCGCATATCCCTTTGTATAAGCATCGGCAATCAGCGAAGCCGCATGATAACCGATCATGGTTCCCGTATAATTCGATGCCAGGTCCCACATCGGGAAAATACCGCCTTCCTGATGTTTTTTCAGCAACGAATAAATAAACTCATTGTTCAGATCCGGATCGATGATAGAGAGCAGCGGATGCAAGGCACGGAAAGTATCCCACAACGAGAATACCGTGTAGATAGGTTTCTCTACACTTCCCTGATGAACCTTCCGGTCCATACCCCAGTAACGTCCGTCCACATCGGTAAAGAGATTCGGACTGATGGCCGTATGATACATTGCCGTATAGAAAATGGTCTTGTCCGTTTCGTTGGAAGTCTCCACATCAATCTTCGACAAATAACGGTTCCAGTCCTTATGTGCCTCGTTGCGTACCGCTTCAAAATCCCAGTCGGGAATCTCAGCCTCCAGGTTGCGTTTGGCTCCTTCCGTATCCACGGCCGAAATACCCACTTTCGCCAGAACCTGCTCATCCTTTGCCGTCGCAAACTTCAGCAGCACCTTGCAGCGTGGCTGCATTTTTCCGTTGTGGTCCGTGAGCGTGTCACGCACAATCTGATAAGTAAAAGGCTTGGAGAATTTCGCATAGAAACTGACCTGCTGGTCGAAAGCCCAGTACTCCGTCAGTTTGCTACCCTTGATTTCCGTATCACTTACCACTTCCACCTGCATGTCCATATTGGTCTGATGCTGGATAGAATAATCCATGTCAATAATGATTCCGGCTTCCTCCGTAGCAGGGAAGGTATAACGGTGAAAAGCAGCCCGTTTCGTAGCCGTCAGTTCCGCCTTTACCTGATAGCGGTCAAGGAACACCGAATAATAGCCGGGCACCGCCGTTTCGTTCTGGTGTGAGAAGGCAGAAGCATAAGGCAATGTCTGACTGCTGTAGTCCTGAGGATTATACTGCTGTTCTCCTACCGTCGGCATGAACAGAATATCTCCATAATCCGCACATCCCGTTCCACTGACATGAGTGTGTGAGAAACCGTTCATCGTAGAGTCGGCATAATAGTATCCGGAAGAGGCATCCCAGCCATCAATACGCGTATCCGGACTTGGCTGAATCATACCATTGGGAACCACTGCCCCGGGGAACGTATGACCGTGTCCTCCGGTACCCACAAAAGGATTCACATAGGCAGTATAATCTGTTTCTACCGCAGATGGAGCACACGCAGCCAGTGTCAACATGCCGGCTCCGCATACCGTCATCAGAATTTTCTTACTTTCCATTAGAAGTGATAAATATTGTTCCATTATTGATTTTATATTGTAAGTGCATGGTGCCCTTCAGGATGTTCAGTACATCTTCCACTGAATCCTTGCGGCGGATAAACCCGGAATAAGTCGCTTTATGATTGATATTCGGCGAAAGGATGACCTCCATTCCGTAAAGCGTTTCCAGTACCTGGGCAATTTTAAACAGATCCGCATTCTTGAACGGAATCAGGTTATCGTGCCATACGGCATCCAGTTGTACGTCAGTTTCAAGCACCTTCATCTGGCAATTCAGGGAATTCAATGTCACCTTCTGTCCCGGAGAAAGGGTAATCAGGCCTTCGCCCTTATGTCCTTTCACCTTCACCTCTCCCTCGATCAGAGAAGCTTCTGCCAGATGATTCCCCACTGCATTTCTAAAATTGAACTTGGTTCCCAGCACCTGCACGTCCATCGTCAGTCCGTGTACGGTAAAGGGCTGATGTTTATTCTTGGTAACCTCAAAATAAGCCTCTCCCGAGAGAAATAGCGTACGCTCGTTGTCGGCAAATTTCATAGGGTATTTCAGTTCGGTGTTTTCATTCAGCCATACCCGACTGCTGTCAGGCAGCACGAGTTCCAGGGTCTCCCCTCTTCCCGTAGCAGCCACCAGCCATTGGTTCTGTTCGGCTGTCCAGTACCATCCCAGTACGCCCGACAGCGCACACACCACAATGACCACCGCCACGTATCTGACCCAGCGGTGCACCGAGACATACGAACGGGCCATACGTTCTTCAGCCCGCAACCGTTCCATGAGCTTCTTCTCACTCTTTCTGAGAAGAATGTCATTTTCATGTTCCGGCATCCGTCCCAGATGATAAAGTTCCTCCCACTTGAAGAACTGCTCCGCATTTTCCGGGGAACGGTTTACCCACTTCATTACAAGCCGGCGTTCTTCCTCCGAACAGTCCTTCTTGTAAAAGCGTATCAATAATTCATAGTCTATTTTATCCATATCCAATCTTTCACGATAAAATACCTGTCACTCACTATCAAACTTTATTCATACCAGCATACACCCGGTTTGTTTCCCATTTCCATTTCCAGCGTAGCGCCGTCCATAATCTGCTGATGGGTAATACTGCTTTCGCGGTAAGGTTCTCCATTGAGTTTCACCGACTGAATATAGCAGTTTTCACGGCTGACTCCTTTGGCTATAACCGTAAATTTCTTGCCGTTAGCCAACTCCAGTTCCATTTTCGGGAAAAGAGGAGTACCGATTTCATATACGCCGGATACCGGATTTACCGGATAAAATCCCATTGCACTGAATACGTACCAGGCAGACATCTGACCGCAGTCTTCATTACCGCACAATCCATCAGGAGTATTGGTATATAAGTCGTGCATGATCTGTGAGATGTATTTCTGGCCCTTCCAGGGCTGTTTCACTGCATTATACAGATAAGCGACGTGGTGGCTAGGCTCATTGCCATGCGCATACTGTCCGATCATACCTGTACTGAAAATAGGCAGTTTGTCCTTGTCCGTCGGATGGAAGGTAAACATGGAATCCAGTTTCTGAACAAAGCGGTCTGTACCGCCGGTCAGTGCGATCAGTCCGTCTACATCGTGCTGAACCGACCAGAAGTACTGCCATCCGTTGCTTTCACAGATGTGCGGCATATAGTCCTCTGCATTGAAGCCTTCCATGAAGTTGCCTTTTGAATCACGGGGCTGCATGAAAGAAGTCACCGGATTAAACACATTCTTGTAATTTTCCGCACGCTTGTAGAAAGTATCGGCAATGTCTTTCTTTCCCATTTTCTCGGCCATCGCCGCGATGCAGTAATCGTCAAACGCATATTCCAGTGTCTTCGACAACGACCAGTTTTCGGTATTGTACTGATCGTGCAGGTCGTAAGGTATGTATCCTTTTTCCTTGTATACTCCGATTCCCCGGTAATGATCCAGATTGGCCGTTGCCACACAAGCCTGTAAAGCCTTTTCCGCATCAAAGTCGCCAATGCCTTTCAGGTAAGCGTCTGCAATCACCGGCACTGCATGGTAGCCGATCATCATATCCGTTTCACTGGCATAGAAGTTCCACACCGGAAGACGTCCGTTCTGCTCATAGAAGGCAATGAATGACTTCACCATGTCATTCACCCGTTCCGGCTGCGTATAAGTGAACAAGGGGTGTGAAGCACGGTAGGTATCCCAGAGCGAGAAAGTACTGTAGTTCACCCATCCGTCTGTCTGATGAACCTTTTTATCCGGACCGTAATAAGCGCCGTCCACATCGCTGTAAATTGTCGGAGCCAGCATGCTGTGATACAAAGCCGTGTAGAATACGGTCTTGTCATCCACGTTGTCCGATTCAACTTTTATCTTTCCGAGTTCACGGTTCCACACGTTGACTGCCTGAGCACGGTAGTAATCAAAATCATCTTTGCCGGCTTCCGCATTGAGGTTACGTGCAGCTCCCTCCATGCTTACGCCGGAAATTCCGGTAGAAAGTAAAATCTGTTCGTTGTCCTGAGTCGTATAGTCAAAGCGGGCAACTACCCCTTTTCCGATGACCTTTCCTTCCTTCTCAATCGCTACGGTGTCCAGCGTCATATTCTCAAACGGACGAGAGAAACGGGTGCAGAAATAAATTTTCTGATTGCGCGCCCATCCGTCAGAATAACGGTAGCCCCGGATAGTCACCGAGTCCACTTTCTCGATATGAGAATCCTGGGTAGCGTCCCAGTTCATGGCTTTCGACAAGTTCAGGAAAATAGCCGCGTTGGCTTTCGGAAAAGTATATCGCTGGATGCCGCAACGCTCGGTGGCGGTCAGCTCTACATTGATATTGTAATCAGTCAACATTACCTGATAGTAGCCGGCAGTAGCCTGCTCGTTCTGATGAGAGAACTTGGAATGTATTCCCAGCGGCGCTTCAGCTTCGTTGTAAGGCAAGGTAACAGGCATGAAAGAAATATCATACAAGTCTCCTGCTCCCGTACCGGACAGATGCGTATGACTGAATCCGGCAATGGTGCTGTCGGGATAAAAATATCCGGCAATGCGGTCCCATCCAGGCAAGCCGTTATCCGGACTCAACTGTACCATACCAAAAGGAACCTGGGCTCCAGGATATGTATTACCTGTAAAATCCGTACCGATAAAAGGATTCACATAGCATGTATAATCATCTTCCTGAGATGTTGTATTTTTAGTTGATGTGCACGATGCGGACAATACCACCACGGCAAACAAAGAGATTACTTTCCAACGCATAAGCTATCTTGATAAAATTTTCTACTAATATAACAAACATCTCACACAAAACACTTATACCAATAAAAGATAATTACACAATCGGATGAAAAAAATTAATTTGTATGCGTTCATAATAAAGAAATCCTTATTTTTGTATTATTGAGTAATAGTTTGAATGTGAATGATAGACCAATTTGAAAATACATACAAGGACCTATTTCGACAGTATTATTCAAGTCTTCTGTTTTATGCCACACGTCTGGTAGGAGAAGAAGACGCAGAGGATCTAGTTCAAGATGTATTTGTCGAAATCTGGAAGCGTCAGGATTCGATTGAGTTGGGCAGTCAGATTCAATCTTTTCTCTATCGTTCTGTCTATACCAAAGCCATCAATCACCTGAAGCATCAGGCCATTGCCAATAACTATACTGCGGAGGAGGTTGAATTCTATCAAAAGAGGCTGGAGTATTATCAGCCCGACCAGTCTGAGACTATCCGCAGAATAGAGAATAAGGAGTTAAGGACAGAGATAAAAGAAGCCATCAATGAACTTCCCGACAAGTGTAAGGAGATTTTCAAACTGAGTTACCTGCATGACATGAAAAACAAGGATATCGCAGACGTCATGGGGATTTCTTTACGCACCGTAGAAGCTCACATGTACAAGGCACTCAAAATCCTGAGGAAAAAGCTGGAGCATCTACGCTAATGTCTTTTCTGCCATATATGAAGGCACATTGCCTGCATAAGGCGATATATCCATATAGTTTTCCCAACAGCCACTGCATCGTCTAAGGGACGGGGCAATCGGGTTATCTCGCTTTTCCAGTTCAAGTATATCACAGCAAGTCTGCTTTTCGCAACCAGTCGGTTCTTTAACGATCATCGCTTCTTTCAACGATCCATTCAGAGGTTATAAATAAATCGGAGATATATAAATAGCTGCAGAAGCATACCAACCAATCAGAGGTATACAAACAAAAAATCCCCGGAGCGTTGACCACTCCGGGGATTCTGAATAAAACGGCGACTACCTACTCTCCCACAGTCTGCAGTACCATCGGCGTGACGAAGCTTAACTTCTCTGTTCGGAATGGGAAGAGGTGGAACCTTCGTGCTATAGTCACCTGAATATCATTTATGTATTCATGACTCACAAGAAGCAAACTTTGGAATCTCAAGCCAAAGGTATGTATCATCCGTATTCTTATCCGCGGGAATCAATCCTGCGGGATAAGGAAAGTGAACGGGCAATTAGTAATGCTCGGCTTTGGTGTCTCCACCTTTACACCTGCATCCTATCAACGTCATCGTCTTTGACGACCCTGAGAAATCTAATCTTGTGGCCGGCTTCGTACTTAGATGCTTTCAGCACTTATCCGATCCCGACTTAGATACCCGGCGATGCACCTGGCGGCACAACCGGTAAACCAGAGGTCAGTCCAACACGGTCCTCTCGTACTAGTGTCAGAGCCACGCAAATTTCATACGCCCACGATAGATAGAGACCGAACTGTCTCACGACGTTCTGAACCCAGCTCGC
>OGNT01000327.1_pt1 | contig 22120 bp, 16 predicted proteins | sample 1573521 | NCBI WGS metagenome assembly OGNT01 (sample SAMEA2581922, study PRJEB24529) | metagenome | biome: Human gut stool | place: China | collected 2011
AGGCATCAAGGTGATTTTCGGAGTAGAAGGTCTGAAAGTACATTCCAAGATCATCCACATCGGAATGAAAAACAGTCCGGACATTGCCTGTATCAGTACCGGTAATTTCCACGAAGGAAATGCCCGGATGTATACCGACTGTGTCATGATGACGGCGGCCAAACGCATTGTCAACGATGTGAATGCCGTATTCAGTTTCATTGAACGTCCATACATGCCAGTCCGGTTCAAGGAGCTCCTGGTTTCTCCGAACGAGATGAAGAACAAGTTCGTCTCATTGATCAATACGGAAATCAAGAACCGGAAAGCCGGAAAACCCGCCTACATCAAGATCAAGATCAATCACATCACCGACCCTGTCATGGTAGAGAAACTGTACGAAGCCTCACAGGCCGGAGTTGAAATCGACCTCCTCGTAAGAGGCAACTGCTCGCTGGTAACCGGCATCCCCGGCGTAAGCACCAACATCCGCATCACCGGAATCATCGACCGCTACCTGGAGCACGCACGCATATTCATATTTGCGGCCGGAGGAGAAGAAAAGATATTCATGGGGTCGGCCGACTGGATGCCGCGTAACCTGGACAACCGCGTAGAGGTAGTCACTCCGGTCTACGACCCGGCCCTCAAGGGTGAACTAAAAAGGATTGTCGATTTCGGCCTCAAGGATACCTTGCAGGGACGCATCGTAGACGGCTTCGGCGAAAACGGATTTACCGACCTGGGCCCCGAAGAACGTCCTTTCCGCTCTCAGGAAGAATTATACCACAGCTATCTGGCTGAAAACAAATAACATTTAACTTGAGTTTTTTTCAATCTCGCTTGCCGTATTTCCGTGAGGATTTGTACGGCAAGCTTTATTGCATTTATACCGCCAACAGAAAAACACATAAATAACAATTAATTGATCACGCCATGGACAAAGAAATGGAATTCAAGACAAAAGGAGTGAACTATGCCGCCATAGACATCGGTTCCAATGCTGTCCGCCTGCTCATCAAGCACTTGGAAGAGAATCAGAAAGGAGAAGTCAAATTCTCCAAGGTACTGTTGCTGCGTGTTCCCCTGCGGCTGGGCTTCGATGTTTTCTCAAAGAACAAGATTTCCAGCAAACGGGCGAAGAACATGCTCCGGCTGATGAAATCCTACAGCTACCTGATGAAAATCTACGATGTAAAGGATTATCGTGCGTGTGCGACTTCCGCCATGCGGGATTCTAAGAACGGACCGGAAATCATCAAGCGCATAGCCAAGGAAACTGGCATCCTGATCGAGATTATCGACGGTCAGGAAGAAGCAAAGATTGTGTACAACAACCACGTAGAGTCGATGGAAGACCGTAAGGGCAATTACATGTATGTCGACGTAGGAGGAGGCAGTACGGAAATCAACCTGCTTTCCAACGGACAGCTCGTCTGCAGCCGCTCGTACAACATCGGAACCGTACGTATCCTGAACAATGCGGTCAAACCCGAGGAATGGGAAAGACTGAAGGGAGATATGAACGAACTGGCACAGTCGTACCCCAACACGAACATCATCGGTTCGGGTGGAAACATCAACAAACTGTACCGGATGTCGGAAAAGAAAGACAAAAAGAACCAACGCTTTACCGTTGCTTCCCTGCAACAGCTCCACAATGACCTGAAACAGTATTCGGTAGCAGAGCGTATGGAAAAATTCAACCTCAAGCCCGACCGTGCCGACGTCATCGTTCCGGCAGGTGACATTTTCCTTACCATTGCAGAAATCATTCATGCCACGTATATCTACGTTCCGGTTATCGGACTTGCCGACGGTGTGATTGACGGAATTTACCTGCGCAACAAATGGAAGGCACTTGCCAACGAAGACTGATACTCGGTGAAAAAATCAGCTGTCGACAGCACAGCACGAGGAAACAATATAGCGGATGAGAGCAGCATTTCAGCCCTCATCCGCTACATATTCTCAGTAACCGGAAGCATGAATCTTCTTTATCAAAAGTAATCCAAGTGTCACATCACCTTCCAGCAACCGGAGGTATCTGACTACCCCCGTTTTTTAGCCCATTGCCGGCTCTGGAGAATCAGACCTCACTGCAGGCCTTGGCCATCTGCTTCACGATGTAAGGACCTTCATAAATGAATGCAGAGTAAATCTGTACCAGATGTGCTCCCGCTTTCAGCATCGCTTGTGCATCCGAAGAAGTGATAACACCACCGGCACCGATTATCAGCATGTCTTCAGGAGCATGCTCAGACAGGTGTTTTACCATTCGCATGGATTTCTGCAGCACCGGTAATCCGCTGATGCCTCCTGCACCAATGGCCGTTATCTCGGCTTGGGCAGAACGGGTAAGCAAGGAACGGTCCTGAGTAGGGCCACATGCAATAAATCCGTCGATATGGTGTTCACCGGCAAAACGGATCACATCGTCTACTTTCTCAAGAGGAAGGTCTGCCGGCAGTTTCAGGAAGACCGGCTTATTGTTTTCCTGCCTATATGCCCACAAAGCCGCAAGTGCCGGTCCCAATATCTCCGGAGCAATGCTTCCCCAGTTAATCGTATAATAATCCGCATAAGCCCCAAACGTACGATACAAATCCAGCAAGTCTGTCATTGCCTGCTCTGCATCATCCGGACGATTGGTATTGATGTTGATACCCAGAATATATTTCCCGGACTGCTTGCTTTTCAGGTTGTGCAAGAATACGGCTTTCCCCGGATTATTAAATCCGGTCCTTGAAACAAGAGCCTGATCCTTGGGCAAACGGAAGATGCGCGGACCCGGATTTCCCTTTACCTCCTTGGGCGTTACGGTACCCACCTCGATAAAGCCAAAACCCAGATCACTGAGTTCATCCAAACAGTTGGCAGCTTTATCAAAACCGGCCGACAGTCCGACACGATTCTTAAAAGTGATATTTCGCCATTTCCATCCGGCAGTTCCGGCATGACATGACGATCTGACAATCTTTCTTACAGGAGTGAGATGACGATAGCACTGAAGTGACTGAACGATTTTGTTGTGAATGTCCTCCGCATCAATATGGAAGAGTAAAGGACGAAAGATTGATTTATACATAAGCTGTTCAATTGATTTCCGTATGCAAATGTATAATATATTATTGAGAGGATTTCATAAAAAAAAGTTATCACCTATTACACCTAGTCATGAAGAATCTGCCTGATTCAGGAAGGCCACATTCACCATCGGCATCACAACATTCTCCGAGTCTATGATAGTTCCTTTAATCAAATGCTGACTGTAAACGGGCAGCAGCATCAAACTGCCCGCAATACCTGAAAATAGTTTCCTCATGGGTTAAATTCACACAAAAACATTCATTCAAAAAGTGTAATCAGGAGCGTTTTACCTTCCAAAACGAGAAGCATCCACTTCCTTCTTTTCCTTACTGATACTTCCTCCAAACCGATAAACGAATTTCACTGAAACCGTACGACTGTATTGTCCCATATTCAAGTCGACGTACTGCCCCGCATGGCGGTTTCTTACCTTCATGCGCATAGTATCAAACAGATCCGAACAGTTCAAGCTCAGACTAGCCTTATCCTTCAGGAAATTCCACTGTGCCCCTACATTGACCGTAAAGACAGGCCTCGTATCACTGATACCGGAAATCATGCTTGAACGGTACATTGCATCCAGGTCAAAACCTAGAGTTGAACCTACAGAGAAATGATTCTGCATGCCCAGCATACAGGCCCATTTCTTGCGGTCGAAAGGAATATCCCAGAAGTTGTCACAACGGTTACGGTCATTGACCACCGTAGCATTCATCTGTGAAGACAGCCACCCGCCGATACTGAACGGAATGTTGGCGCTCATACCGAAAGATTGGTAATAATTCCAGTTCTGCGTGCGGTATATAAGTGCCAGACGGTCTTTTGCCTGATACATATCCATCGTGAAATAATCGTTGGTGCGCTCATAGAACAGCGACAGCATATACTGCTGCAAAAAAAGATAATTGGCATTGACACTGTATACGTTGGCCGGGCGCAGCCCCTCGATGGTCCGAATCTCTTCGTAAGCATTCATATAGGTAGTACTGGTCTGCATATCCCAATAGGCAGGATAGTCCTTTTCTGACGAGACACCCAGCATGAACGTATGTTTCTCCGAAGGCGAATAGGTCAGACTAGCCTGCGGATAGACCGCCCATTTATGATAGTCACCAATGGAATAATACTCACCGGTTGCCGAAAGAGAAAGCGACAGTCCGTTTTCAAATTCCTTGTCGAAGCCACCATAAAAATTGGTAATCTGCTCATAAAGACGTGATGAAGAATTGCAGACACCCTCCTTCCCCTCAGTCTGATTAAAGAACTGAGCGTTCTTGTTGTCCGTATAATCATAACGGACACCGTATTTCAAAGTCCAGTCATTGGCAAGACCGTGGCTCTGGTCGGCATATACAGAGAACTTACGGATTTTCTGGTCCGAAGTATAATCAAGCAGCTGGCGTGTATTGTCTGTCAGTTCACTTTCCAGACGATTCTTGTCATTCATGGTATAGTCTGTATAATCCACCCCAAGATCAAGTCCGAATCCGGAAGAATAGCGGGCAAAGACATTGTGCAGACGACTGTCCTGCAACTTGTCATTGTGGCTGTTCTGGAAGTTTCCATTTACATCAATCGTACCCTTACCATTATCGGAAAGAGCACCGTTATAGCCCACACTCAATTCGTTATCCTCGTTTATCTGATAGCCATATTCAGCATAGATGTTATGCTTCCAACCCTTTGTATTGATTTTCTGTGTCTGCGTGATATCATATACCTTTCCGTCATACGTATGTTGGGATGCCAGGTCCATCACCGTCATTATATGCGAATAACCCGGATTGTAAGAGACATTCAGCGATGACTTTCCCTTCGTCATCAGGAAGTTTACATTGCCGCTGTAACTGCTGAAATACTGATTGCTGTAGCTGGCAGACAGTTCACTCCGGAGGGTATTGTCGGCTGCCTTTGCCGTTACGATATTAATGGCTGCCCCACGTACATGATATTCGGGAGGGGTACTATACATCACTTCAGCTGTCTGTACCTGCGAAGCAGAAGTATTCTTCAGCATCTCAATCAGCTGCTCCTGCGTCAGTGTGCTTGCCTTTCCGTTCAGTATCACCGTCACATCCTTTGCGCCCACCAGCGAGAGTTTGCCGCTCCTGTCCTGTACCCCCGGCAGCTTACAGATAGCCTCATAAGCATTGTTTACAATATGTTTCTCCGAGATTGCTGAAATATTATAATTCAGTTTTCCCTGTTCTACAGTCACGAACGGGCGTTCCCCCTCTACTACCACTTCGTCCAGATTATAGTCCTTTTGTTCCAAGGTAATGATACCGGCATCACGCGCCTGCCCCTTTACCTGTCTTGTCTGGTAAAGCAGATGCTGGACAATGAGCTGATAATCCTCCGGTTCGGGCTCAAGCACGAAAGTACCGTCAGCAGCAGATATGGCCGCACCCAGGTAAGTTGAATCCGGCAGCTGCATGATAACGGTGGCACCTCCTACTGGCTGTTGATTGGTATCGAGTATTTTTCCGGTTATCTGACAGAAAGCAGAAGCCGAAAAACCGGCACATATCATTGAAAGCCCTATAATTCTTTTACTATTCATAAACTGCTGTTACATTTTGTAATGTCTTATCATAACCATTTAAGCCGCTCGCATGAAATCAGTACATTTCTTAACCTGTAAAATACATGAAGCGTTTTAATAAACAGTACGGATAATTTATATATACGCTATTTATTTTAAGACATCAAATCGTTCATTTTCACTTTTAGCGAAATCTTTAAAGAAATCTATAATTTCGGGATAGAAATTCTCAAAATTTCCATACTTTGAGTGTTTCTTTTCGTATTTTCTCAGCAGGGTAACCAGTTCGGGCATCCATCTGAAATTACGCTGTATCTGTTCCAACAGTACACTTCTTATATCTTCTGTCTTAAACTCATTATCAAGCATATAACAGATAACAGCAGCACGAACAAGCGATTCATTTATCATTGTCTGCCAACTACCATAGGCCTGTTGCGACATGCTCATTTGTGAGTTCATATACAACACATTAGCTGCTGCTTCCAGTTGTCTTACATGTTCGGGATATTTATTTTCATCCAAATAATGATTGATGAAAGAATGGTTAAATTCATGAATCAGAGTAGGCAGAAATCTATTGTTATACATTGGTGTGTCCTCCTCATCTACAAAATAACCGACAATAGCATAGACATCTTTCTTTTGTCCTTTTAATTGTCTTTCTGCACCATAGTTTCCACCCCCGTTACAGAATCCGATTATAATAGTGTAGTTTTCCTGAGGTTCATTACCATAGAAATCGGAATACCAATCTACATTAAAGGAACTTGTTACATTTTTCTGAAAAGATTTAATACCTTTTTCGTAAATATCATTATGAGCTTTGAAAAACTCATTGAACTTTGTATCATTATAAAAGTTATTCAGATAAGACAGAAATTTATCTTTATCAACATCTGTCCATCTGTCATCCAATTCGGGAGTTTCTTCCTCTATCAAAGATAACACGCCATCCTGATTTTTCAGATGTACTGCCATTGACATAACCGCATCATAAGATATGCCATATTTATTTCTTAATTCTTTCATGTACTGGACTGCCGGATGTTCTTTATTATCCTTAAAATAGCTGTCCATATCCTTTATGTATTGGCCTGCCATATCCATACTGTATTCAGGGAAACCAGCCATACGGGACAATATACTCATCAGTTCCACATTTTCATTAGCCTGTGGAACAATAGGCTGTGCCTTTACATAAAGACATGCTATGAATAAGGCGAAAAATAATATTACTTTTTTCATTTTATAAAAATGGTTCTTTAAGGTTATAGTCCTGTATTTACATGACTTTTTATATTGTCTTTGTTTTCATAATACATTGATTAACAGTTATGTATTAACTCTTATTATCTGTACTTGACCATTATTCGAAACCGCCAGTATCGCAAATATAGTGTTTATAATTGAAAGCAAATGCTCTCATCTAACATTTATTTGATAAATAAACCTAATATTCAGCAACTTATAACAACGTGTATATAGTAACACATAAAAATATCCTTCTGCTTTTGTCACAGAATTATATCCTCCTAAAAAGGAAAAAGCATATAGAAGGTAGCTGAAATGAGCTACCCTATATGCTTATGAGAGATTATATTCATGAAATTGATGTTATTCTTACATACGGCTCTTCTGGCTGTCTCCGGCTCCCGTTCCTTTATACTTACTTTTGGCAGTATTGAACTTATAGCGGACTGTTACCGCAAACTCCTGTCTGTCCCATACACTTTTCTGATACAGATAGTAATCGCCGCTATACATGCTATAGCTCATCCTGTTTGTCTTGAGAATATCATTTCCTCTCAGTTCAACACTTAGAGCATCATTAAGAAAACTCTTTCTGACTGACACAATCACATAGCCGTTCGGTTTTTCAGAATAAATATTCTGTGTGGCTCCTGCACTCTGTATATAGGAATCAAGGCCTATCATAAAACCTGATGGTAATTCCCAAGTATTGTTGAATGAAGCTGTAAAGATGGGATGGTTCAATGTTTTTGATTCTTTAAAATAGTCTATAGTAAGCCACTGTTTCTGCATCCCGACACTCAGCATAGGAGACCAGCAACCGATCTCAGGACTTGCCGACAAAAAGGCGGTAAACATCGGAATAGACTTGTCCCAGTTTCTATTACTCAACATGGTCAGTGAAGCATCTTCATTCACCAGCTCTCCCCAGTTGAGAATCCAGTCCTTTGTCTGAGAGTAGGATAACGACATCTGCAGAAATCTCCATGCACCGGACAATGTAAGATCGTGTATGATTGTAGGACGAAGAGTAGGATTACCTTTCTGGAGAGTAAATCGGTCAGAATAAAACACATTGTTGCTCAACTCGCTGTAAGTAGGTCTTTGAGTTTTGGCCGTATAGCTCAACTGTGCCTGTACTTTCCCCAATTGTGTTGAAAATGAGATATTCGGAAAAAAGTTATCGAATGTACGGCTCTGCTCGTCAATATGTCTGCCGTCTTCGTAATAGTCAAACTTTACATGCTCATATCTCAGACCAAGCGACCAGTCACCCCATGGAAAACTACGGTTATATTCAGCATATCCAGTCGCATTAAGTTCTTCAATCTTACTGTATGAAGTCGGTACATAGTTTTCTTCATTTATATAGTCATCATTTCTATGAGTATAGGTTACTTCACTGCCTACGGCAAAAGTACCTCCACCCAATGGGAGTGATAGAGTAAGCTTTCCAGCCACAAGCCGGTTCTTTACATTATTGACAGAATGCACATCACGGTTTTCTGATGTCTGGCTGATTTCCTGGAATAAAGAGTTGCTGCTCTTACCATTTTGAAGATAATCTGCATTGAAGTCAACATTGACCTCACCCAACTGTCCGTTATAGTACGCATTCAATTCATGGTCAGGATCGTAATAGTAATTGTCACAACTGTTTACCTTAATGTTGTCATAAAATACATTATCCACATTTATATTGGTTTCTTTAGAAAGAGGATTTCTTTCATTCAGAGTCTTTCCGGATTTATATTTCATACCGAAAGCATGATTATCATTCAGCTGATAATTAAAACCGATATTACCGCTAAGCATCTTCGAATAAAACTCGCCATAACTCTTCATATCATGATTCCATACTTTTGTACCTCTCTCTTCCAGTTGTAAAGTGAAATCCTGCCAACTTTCCATCTGATTATAGTATACGGAACCGAAAATATCCAGATTATTATGCCGGTAATTGAAATTAGCCTGCTCTATCAAGTCCGTGTTATCCGACTGATAATAACTGGAACGAAGGTTGAAACCGAATCCGTCACCCTGACGCTTAACAGTCTGAATGCGGACCACAGCCTTTACAGTTGCGTCATATCTTGATCCAAGATTGCGGATAACCTCCACACTCTTGATATCATCGGAGTTAAGCTGTTCAAGTTCCGACAAATCATGCAGTTTCCTGCCGTTGATGTATATTAATGGAGTTCCTTTGCCGAATACCTCAAATGCGTCCTGTTTTTTTGTAATACCCGGTATTTTGGTCAGCACATCATTGGCAGAACCGACTTTGCTCAACACACTGTTTTCCACACTTGTCACCATGGCATCCCCTTTCATGCGTGTCACAGGAAGATTGCCTTCTACCACCACTTCACCGAGCATCTGTGCATCCGAAACAAGCTGCACGATACCAAGATTTGCCGGAGATACCGCCTTACATACGGTCTTATATCCGATGGATGAAATTTTCACTATCTGATTTACCGATGTTGCCTCCAGTGTGAAAGTTCCGTCCTCACTACTGATGGTTCCACTCACAAACACCGAATCCGGCAAGGACAGTAGTACCACATTGGCGTATGGCAACGGCTGGCTGTTCTCGTCAATCAATTTTCCGCTGACAGTCTGTGCGGATAAACAGACAGGTAATATAATTCCTGTCAGTGCGAACAAAAATACTTTAATAAACCTCATTGTATATTACTCTTATTGTTTACGGTTACCAATTCCGACCACAAAGTTAGTATATACAACATTAAAGCGTATAAAACGCATATCTACATTTCAGTCTGAGCAAAAATCAACATATTACACTAATACACAACAATTTATCATATATTCTATTCCATAGCCAAAATCTACATTTTCATTTTTCAGAACTCAGCCACCCATCTGTCGAGTGTCATTTCATCCGAAAGACCGCCTCGCAGCGCATCGCTCAGATGCTTCTTCAGGCGGAACTTTTTCTGAGATACGGAAGTCGTATTCACACCGAAGATCTCTGACATCTGTGCGTTGTTAAAACGTAGTTTTATCAGCAAACAGAGATGCAATTCCTGCTTCGTAAGAGTTGGGCATACACCCTGAAGGCGGCTCACGAAGTTGCTGTACGTACTTTCACACATTTGTTCCAGAATCTCCCATTCCCTATCTTTCAGAATACGGCATCTTTCCCTTAGTTCCTTCACCAGTCTGTCATTGTCTACCACATAGTCGGCAAGCACGCGTTCACGCTGCTTCAGATAGAGATTTTCTTCCGATAGGTTGCGGAACTTATCTGCCTCCCGTCTGGCTTTATCCAGTTTGGAAGAATAGTCATTAATATGATGTTGAAGAGAGTTTATCTTTTCAGTCAGCCTGCCGTTCTCAACCTGAAGGCTGTCTATCTGTTCACGGTATGATTCTATATCTTCAGAATTAACTTCCTGACGGGATATCTGCTCCTGCAGTTCCTCCATATAGCGGTTGTTCTGCATGAGACGTGTCTCGTATTCGTGAAGTTGAAGCATGTACTCCTGTAACTTTTCGGACTGTTTACGGATGGTGGTTTCCTTACGGACAAGACGTCTCTGATAAAGATAGGCAACAATAGCCGTAACCACAATCAGGCATATTGTAATGATGAACAGCATACGCTGCACATCCGCCTTCTCCAGCTTCAGACGCTGCTGTTCGGTAATGAGTTTCTGGTGGTCATACTTCTCCTTGTAGGCGATGATTTCCTTGCCTTTGTCAAGAGCTATGATAGAATCGTTATAATACAACAATGAATCACAGTAAGTTTTCAGATATTGACGATATTTAGAGTTATCGCATAATCTATACAAATATCTATAAACAGATTCTTTAGTATAAACATTATCAGTATTCAATGCTTTGTTTAAATAATAGAAAGCAGAATCTAATTTACCTAAACTAAACAAATTCTTTCCTATTAATGAATTTGAACGATATTTTACAGGAAATGGTCGCAAAATACTCAAAGATTTCTCATATTCACAACTGTTAGTATATACCAAAGCTGTTTCTTGTTGCACACCATTAATAATACTTATCATTTTCAAGTCCAAGTTCCAATGCAATCTCCATACATTTCTGATAAGTTTTTATCGCTGCTGGTAGTTTATCCAAAAGACAATAGCATCTGGCCAGATATTGTAATGACACCATCTGATACCTCTTGTTTGAATCCTCTACAGCATAATCGTATGCTTTAGAACAAGCTTCAAAGGCATATCTCTCAAAATTACGATACAAATACAACTTTCCCAAAGAAGACATTATCAGATATCCGGTCTTATAATCGTCTGTTTTCTCCACTTCCGTTTTACCCTCCAGGTAATATTGCATGGCTTCTTCTATATTCCCTAAGTCATAATTTACATCTCCCATATAAAGGGCTGACATCGCCTTTCTTCGGGCATTATCTGTAGGTTTGTAATAATCGTAGGCTATCCTCACAAGGGAATCTGAAGAGATTTTTATAATTTGTTTTACTTGTGCCTGTGTCACCAACAGACACCACAGCGCATGATTCTCCTTATCCCGACGTGCTGAAGGCATCGGCATGGCCTCAAGGATATGAAGCGCACTGTCCGGGTGGTCAAATATCACGGATTCTGCATGAACCAGTTCCGGAAGCGGTGTTTTCTCCTTGCCGTTTCCGCTGCATTGGATATTCAAAAGTGCTGTAAAAGCAATCAGAATGTACAGAATATAGTGGGTTACCTTTCTCATTTCACGAATTTTGCAGCAAAATTAGGAAAAAAGCGAAATACATAAAATGTATTAAAGAAATAGATGCAGCATATTTCCCGGCAAAACTGGAATTTCCGTTTCTATTCAAGGGAACGGAAATTCCGAAGCAGAAGGCTCCGGTCAGGAGCCTTTTATGATTACCACACAGTCCTCGACTTCGGTGGGCAGACCGAAAAGAGGGTATTGAGTGAAATAGGGTTACACTTCTTCATCTGTCAGACTGGTCATATCGCCGTTGAAGATATAACCGAAAGCCCATGTCGGAATTTTCTCAATGCTGCCTTGTCTATTGACTTGTATTCGTACCAGCAGGGGAAGAACTTCACTTATCTCTATAGGAGAAATAAATTATTGAAAAATAGCACACTAAACTTATAGGTTTAGAATAAAATGACTATATTTGCATCGTAATGTTTTTGTAGTTATGGAATTTGTAAGAGTTATAAGAGGATACGACCATCTTTGGGCGGTCAAAGAGCCAGATAAAGAATCAGATGAATTGACATCATTGTTTGATCGCTGGAACGATGCAGAATTTCTCTTTCAGTTTTTCAAGGACAACATTGACGATTTAAAGAGTTATTTTAAGATAGAAAGAATCTCACAGGCGATACATGATACCTTTGAAGACGCTGACGCACTGGAGGAACTGATTCTTACATTTCCTTATACAGAAGAATTGGATACACTATTTAAGCCTCTTGATGTGACAGATACGAAAAGCATGGAGCTGAACGACAGAAAGCGAGAAACTGGGAACGGGAAAGACATGACAGCTGGCTAAGAATATATGCCATTAGACTTGAGCCAAATGTATATGTCATTACCGGCGGTGCCATAAAGCTGACAAGAGCGATGCAGGATAAGGAGCATACCATGATAGAACTTAACAAACTGAACAGGTGTAAGGAATATCTAATAAGAAATGGTGTATTCGATAAAGACAGTTTCATAGACTTAAATATGGAGGAATAAAAATGAGCAGAACGATCGATTTTTTGAAGCAGCATGAGAGTAAAACGCCTTCAAAATTCCAGGAAAATGCGGAATGGAGACGTGAAAACCGTGAATGGCTTAAATGGTCTCGTGATGTAGCCTTGTCACTGGTTGATTACATGGAAACAAATGAAATCAACCGTAACGGGCTGGCAGAACGGCTCGGTGTTACGCCACAATATGTAAGTAGAATGTTGTCCGGCAAGGTAAATTTCTCATTTAAAAGCATAGCTGAGATAGAGAACAAACTATCCATCAAGCTTTTGAACATTATGGAGCCAGCATAAATGACAGAAATAAAATAAGGGAAGAACCACATGGATAATGTCTGTTCTTCCCTTATTATTTTGACTGTGTAACAGAATCAAAAGCGAAAGCGGTTCTTTATGTAGCGGAGGAATGGGATAGCTTCCTTGTCAATTGCACAAGTTTACATTGTAATACCTGTTTCGCGGTCCACATTATTTGTGATCTTACCCTCTGCATTGTGTTTCTTACCCACACTGAAATCCCATGATAGAGAGAGAAGGAACATATTTCCGTTATCTTTTATGAAAGACCAGGTTTCCTTACGTACCTCATTGCTCAGCAATTTGGTTCCACCACTCCATCCTTTCGGCTGAAAAGGATAAAGCATACCTGCACCCACATTGACATTTTTGATTCTGTACGAACATTGAAGCATACAGTTCTTTTCTCCGTAGCTGATAGTTTCGCCATATAAAGTATTGTATCGGCTGCTGACGACCGCATTAGCAGAGAATTTCTTGTATGAGAATGACAGATTACCGCCACCATACCATGCGTTGAAGTTATGCGTATAGGAATTCCCCTTTGATTCAAATCTGTTCACACCACCATAGAGACTGAGTGAAAGCATATCAGGAACAAGATTCACATTAGCATAGAGTTGTCCGTTCAGTCTTGAAAAGCGGTTTTGGTTATCTACGCCATATTCAAAAATATAGCTGCCGTCCGGCTGCGCTACCATATTTACCTCTTCCATGATCGGATTCTTGCTTAAATAATAGCCACCTTTCAACTGTAAGTCAACCCATTTATTACCCCATGAAAGCTGAAGTGTGTTGCTGTAAGAACGATACGGCTTCAGATTGGGGTTTCCACGGTTTACCTCTATATCCGTAAGCTGCTGCCGGATGTCGCTGAGTGATGACAAAGACGGCACATTAGGAGTGCTGGAAAATACGTATTTAAGGGTAGCTCCCTCAAATGGTTTGTAGGACAATGAAGCAGAAGGACGGAACATATAAAATGAATAACCTTTTCCAGATTCATCATAGCTTTGTCTTGAAAGACCAACACCCAACAGGTAGCTTAATTTCTTCCATTTACCGTTTACCTGCACATAACCGTACAAGTCGGAGCTGTGCATTTCATCTGTCTGGTTTACATCACCCATATACTTATTGTTCGTATAAGCCAGCGTATATTTCAATCCGCCGCTTAAAGCCACGTTTTTGAAGTTTTTCTTGTAAATACCTTCTCCAATCAGGGAGTATCTTTTACCATCCGTACTGTAGATATATTCAGAATACGGAGTACCTCCTTCAGTAAGCGATTCATTGTAATTACGTTCATAATCGGAACTGATATAAGTACCTACCATATTCAAAACCAGTTCCTGGTCTTTAGGCAGCAGAACTTTTCCGTACAAGTCCAAAGAAGGAGAATTGGAATTGTTGATTTTCTTTGTAAAACTATAGATGTCGTTTTTACCTTCTTCCTGGATAATCTGGCCATAATCATTATGTGGAGAGCGGAAAAGATTATCCGTGAAAGAAGCATTGAAAACATATTTCTCCGGCTTGGTCAGATTATAATTCAGTTCCAGGTAATGGTCGGCATAGTTGAAAGGAGTAGTTATACCTTTCAGATAACGGTCACGATTTCCATCCGGAAGGCTGAAAGTCTGATCCTCATTCACAAAACGGTCATTATAGTCGCGATAGCTCACATAGTAGTTGAAACCAAATTCCGACAACTTATGATTAGCTTTTATATACACATTGTCATTACCGAAACCGGTTGTTACGGCATTGGTCAGATTGAATCCTCCCGCTACACCCGATTCCCTGCGCTTCACGACATAATTGATGACGGCTTCCACATCTGTATTGGCATATCGCATATCCGGGTTATCTATGTATTCCACCCTCAGCACTTCGTCAGGACGTAATGCCTGAACCTGTGCGGTAGATGCTTCAATATCATTAATCCTCAGCTGTACACTTCCACCGCTTACCGTAGAAATACTTCTCTCAATGCTGTTTACCTTCAGCCCAGGGAGCTGCATGTGGCTCAGCAATTCATATCCTGATGTAGCTGCTTTAATTTGTCTGGAAGAAGGAATCACAATCTGACGGTCTATTTTTTCCATCACATTACTGCCTGTTACGGTTACACCTTGTAAAGAAACGGCATCCTGAACCAACCGGATATCCCCTAAGTTTATTTTCCGGTCCAGATTTTCCAGTAATATAGACTGGGGCTGATAGCCTATATAAGATACTTGCAAAAGATAACTGCGTGCTGACAAATCCTTCAGGACAAAGTTTCCTTTGTCATCTGAAGTAGCTCCGCTCACAAATGCCGAATCCGGCAAGGACAGTAGTACCACATTGGCATAAGGCAACGGCTGGCTGTTCTCGTCAATCAATTTTCCGCTGACAGTCTGTGCGGATAAACAGACAGGTAATATAATTCCTGTCAGTGCGAACAAAAATACTTTAATAAACCTCATTGTATATTACTCTTATTGTTTACGGTTACCAATTCCGACCACAAAGTTAGTATATACAACATTAAAGCGTATAAAACGCATATCTACATTTCAGTCTGAGCAAAAATCAACATATTACACTAATACACAACAATTTATCATATATTCTATTCCATAGCCAAAATCTACATTTTCATTTTTCAGAACTCAGCCACCCATCTGTCGAGTGTCATTTCATCCGAAAGACCGCCTCGCAGCGCATCGCTCAGATGCTTCTTCAGGCGGAACTTTTTCTGAGATACGGAAGTCGTATTCACACCGAAGATCTCTGACATCTGTGCGTTGTTAAAACGTAGTTTTATCAGCAAACAGAGATGCAATTCCTGCTTCGTAAGAGTTGGGCATACACCCTGAAGGCGGCTCACGAAGTTGCTGTACGTACTTTCACACATTTGTTCCAGAATCTCCCATTCCCTATCTTTCAGAATACGGCATCTTTCCCTTAGTTCCTTCACCAGTCTGTCATTGTCTACCACATAGTCGGCAAGCACGCGTTCACGCTGCTTCAGATAGAGATTTTCTTCCGATAGGTTGCGGAACTTATCTGCCTCCCGTCTGGCTTTATCCAGTTTGGAAGAATAGTCATTAATATGATGTTGAAGAGAGTTTATCTTTTCAGTCAGCCTGCCGTTCTCAACCTGAAGGCTGTCTATCTGTTCACGGTATGATTCTATATCTTCAGAATTAACTTCCTGACGGGATATCTGCTCCTGCAGTTCCTCCATATAGCGGTTGTTCTGCATGAGACGTGTCTCGTATTCGTGAAGTTGAAGCATGTACTCCTGTAACTTTTCGGACTGTTTACGGATGGTGGTTTCCTTACGGACAAGACGTCTCTGATAAAGATAGGCAACAATAGCCGTAACCACAATCAGGCATATTGTAATGATGAACAGCATACGCTGCACATCCGCCTTCTCCAGCTTCAGACGCTGCTGTTCGGTAATGAGTTTCTGGTGGTCATACTTCTCCTTGTAGGCGATGATTTCCTTGCCTTTGTCAAGAGCTATGATAGAATCGTTATAATACAACAATGAATCACAGTAAGTTTTCAGATATTGACGATATTTAGAGTTATCGCATAATCTATACAAATATCTATAAACAGATTCTTTAGTATAAACATTATCAGTATTCAATGCTTTGTTTAAATAATAGAAAGCAGAATCTAATTTACCTAAACTAAACAAATTCTTTCCTATTAATGAATTTGAACGATATTTTACAGGAAATGGTCGCAAAATACTCAAAGATTTCTCATATTCACAACTGTTAGTATATACCAAAGCTGTTTCTTGTTGCACACCATTAATAATACTTATCATTTTCAAGTCCAAGTTCCAATGCAATCTCCATACATTTCTGATAAGTTTTTATCGCTGCTGGTAGTTTATCCAAAAGACAATAGCATCTGGCCAGATATTGTAATGACACCATCTGATACCTCTTGTTTGAATCCTCTACAGCATAATCGTATGCTTTAGAACAAGCTTCAAAGGCATATCTCTCAAAATTACGATACAAATACAACTTTCCCAAAGAAGACATTATCAGATATCCGGTCTTATAATCGTCTGTTTTCTCCACTTCCGTTTTACCCTCCAGGTAATATTGCATGGCTTCTTCTATATTCCCTAAGTCATAATTTACATCTCCCATATAAAGGGCTGACATCGCCTTTCTTCGGGCATTATCTGTAGGTTTGTAATAATCGTAGGCTATCCTCACAAGGGAATCTGAAGAGATTTTTATAATTTGTTTTACTTGTGCCTGTGTCACCAACAGACACCACAGCGCATGATTCTCCTTATCCCGACGTGCTGAAGGCATCGGCATGGCCTCAAGGATATGAAGCGCACTGTCCGGGTGGTCAAATATCACGGATTCTGCATGAACCAGTTCCGGAAGCGGTGTTTTCTCCTTGCCGTTTCCGCTGCATTGGATATTCAAAAGGGCTACAAAAGCAATCAGAATGTACAGAATATAGTGGGTTATCTTTCTCATTTCACAAAAATTTCCTGCAAAATTAAAAATATTCCAGTACTACACACATCAGTATGCACATTTTGTTAAGGCTAAAGGAAAGGAATAGTTCTGCATGGAGCACTTCTGATTTTCAATTGTAAAAGGAAGATTTATGGCTTATCATGAGTTGAAGACTCCCAAAAATCTTTGTATTTGTAAGTTAATATCAATCTATAATGTTGGTATTGCCTATAATTTGTAATAATCATTTTTATAAGAACATCGAAAGAGTTCTTGCAGAAAATTTCTTAACCTAAAGATAACATGGCGATAACATAAATTCTTGTTCTTTGCGCATACCTTTGCTGTACAAGAAACAAGAAAATAAAGCCTAACTTAAAAATTTAATCATTATGATAGCAGAATTAATAGTTTCAGCAGTAGCATCGGTATCATTGTCAACACCCAAGGTTGTTTATAATGTAGCTTCAGACGAAAAGAAGGTGACAAACATCGAGGCTTACTCGGTAAGTGAAGGTAAATATCTTAAACGTATGTATAAGATAAACTTTATCTATAATGCAAAGGGGGAAGTAACAGACAAGAATACTTATCAGTGGGATGAGAAAAGTTCGGATTATATTCTGAAGGCTACTGAGAAGTTCACCAAATAGCCTCCACAAGGTTTTCTCTCTTAAAAGTTTAACTCTATAATCTCTGATATTCTGTATGTTTCATACTGGATATCAGAGATTTTTTATGGATACACATAATACATTAGATATATATGATATCATCGTCATGATAAACAGCATTATGCTTTACCTGAAATGCCTATCGTCCGGATATTTGATAATATCAAAAATAATAAATTTATTCTCTGAACTCTGATTTGAGCATTTCATCATTATGCTCAATTGTTACCACATTTTTTACAATACACATTCTTATAAGGAATCCAAATAAAATAATAGTCACTATAGCTGTAATAGTAACAATTATTGTTTTTTTGATTAGTTCTTTTATTTTCATGTTACACTATTCCAGAATTCTATATTTGCTTTTATTTCCCGATTGGTTTCGTTTATCATGTACCTGATAAGTTCCGGCACATAACCCGGTTATTTATATTGACAGATTTAATACCGATTCCTCAAAAGTATGATAATCTTTCTTAGTTACAAAACAAAAAATCTGTTTTTTTATTTACCTTTGTATAAGGTACAAAAAGAATGAGGTTATGAAATTTCCGATTGGTATTCAAAGTTTTGAACGCATCATACAAGAAGGTTATATATATGTGGATAAAACAGATATTATTTATGATCTTACACATAATGGCAGTATCTATTTTCTCAGCCGTCCGCGGCGTTTCGGGAAAAGCCTTCTGGTGTCTACATTGGAAAACTACTACTTAGGACATAAGGAACTGTTTCGTGGACTTGCCATAGAAAGGATGGAAACAGAATGGAACGAGTATCCCGTATTCCATGTGGATTTTAACGCAACAAATTTTACCAATTCCGGAGAATTGGAACAGAAACTTAATTTATACCTTGTGGAATGGGAGCAAAAATATAATTTGCAGGTACGTACCAATGAATTAGGCCTCGGTGACCGCTTTATAAAGATTCTTGAAGCAGCTCATCTTCAGACTGGCCGACGTGCTGTAGTGCTTGTAGATGAATACGACAAACCGATTCTTGATGTGCTGGATGTGGATACCAATCTGGAGGATAAGCATCGCAATATTCTGAAAGCTTTTTATTCCGTGTTTAAGGGAGCAGACAAACACCTGCAGTTCGTACTGCTGACAGGGGTTACCAAGTTCTCTCAGGTAAGTGTATTCAGCGGATTCAATCAACCGAAGGATATAAGCATGGACGTCCGTTATGAAGCACTTTGCGGTATAACCCAGGAGGAGATTGAAAAATATTTTACTGAACCTGTGTCGCAAATGGCTGTTGAATATCAGTGTACACCTGAGGAAATGTATAAACAGCTAAAGAAGCAATACGACGGTTACCATTTCAGCGATAAGCTGACTGACATATATAACCCTTTCAGTCTGTTAAATGCTCTTGATGCCAAACGCATCAAGGATTATTGGTTCAGCACAGGAACTCCTACCTATCTGATTCGTCTGCTCAACCGTTCTCATGAAAGGATGAATGAATTTACCGGGAAGTATTATACTCCCGCTGAATTTATTGACTACAAGGCCGACGTGGAACGTCCTTTGCCTATGATATACCAAAGCGGATATCTTACGATAAAAGCCTACGACAGGGACTTCAATACCTTCCTTCTTGACTTCCCGAATAATGAGGTAAAGGGCGGATTCCTTACAATGGTGGCTTCATCATATCTGCAACCTGCTGAAGAAACTGGCGGGTGGATAAGAAGCCTTGTTATAGCACTGCGAAAAGGAGAAGTAGAGCAGGTACGAGAACTGTTTACCTCTTTCCTCTCCGGCATACCTTACACAATGCGCCGCAGGGAAAACGAGATAGAACGTGAGCGATATTTCCAATATACTTTCTATCTCATCATGCGTCTGGTGAGTGTTTATACCGTCTATGCCGAGAAGGTCCAGAGCCAGGGACGTGTGGACTGCATAGTGGAAACATCGGACTATGTATATATCTTTGAGTTTAAGCTGGACGGTACTGCTGAAGAAGCACTCCGACAGATAGAGGAAAAAGGGTATGCACGTGAATATGGAACCGATAGCCGCAGCGTTTATAAGATTGGAGCTTCCTTTTCATCTGTAACAGGTACAATCAGTGACTGGGCAGTCAATTAAGCCCGGTCTTTCGTTGTCCTTCGCACAAATGAAAGCATACATTTCCTCTTTTCCTGCAAAAATCGGCTTCAACGTTCTATAAGTTTCCATTGCCCGTCAAATCATTGTTTCAGTTTCCTCGGCAGGAAATAAAAGTTGCACATATATGAAACTCAAGTTTCACTTATATGAAACAAAAGTTTCTTCAGCTTGATACTGCAGTTTCTTCTATATGAAACTGCACATGCATTTGTGTGAGGTCCGTAAATCGTCTTTTCAGGGTCAGGGAATTATATCGTCCAGAAAGCATGGCGTATTCATCATGTAACCCGAAACCTGGAAAAAAGTTCCTCTTTGTTCCGTTTGTCTGAAAAAACAATATCTTTGCGGACGCGATTCTTATCTCTCAACCTTATGAAAGTAAAACATATCCTCGGACTCTCCTTCTGCACTTTGCTGCTGATCATTTTTTTTCAGCAGGCAGGTATGTGGTTTGCCTATCACAACCAGATGCAGAAAGCTGAAGCGGTACTGAGTTCAAGTTTTAAAGAAGCCTTTGTGCTCGTAACGGACGCACAGGAAAACCGTCTGCCTTATGCAGAAGGAACAGTGACGCACATGGTATATGCCCCCGACAGCCTGCACCTGAACGATGAAGACCGCCAGTTTTATTATGCGGAGCAGACTTCGACAATCTTGCAGGATGCATACGGGCAGCCCGAAATCTCGCTTGATTCGCTACGACTGACATTAGGCCATATCCTGGAAAATGAAAGGATGGAGGGAAGCATCTACATCCGCAAACTGGATGCGGCGACGGGACAGACCTTACAGGTTTCTCCTGCCGGAACTATATTGCCCGATCAGGAAGGAATCGGTATAGTAAGTTCTCCCCGCGCCTGCCTGCATCTGAGAAAAGGTATTGCCGTTGAAGCGATCGTGGACCAGCATTATTTCAGGCATCCGTCGAACCTGCTGTTCCCGGGACTGACTTTTCTTATTGCCGTTCTGCTGATTGGGGCCATCGCACTGCGCATGCACTTGCTGCAGCACTTGCGGCATGACATTGAGCGTCAGTGCGGGGACTTTTACCGGCTGGCCGAACTGATGGCCCAACCGGTCCGGAAGATGGAAGCCTGTCTGCATAATGCCTGCTGGACAGAAGCCCGGCTACAGGCCCGGCAAGTACTGGCTGATACAGAAGCTACGCTGACCCGTGCCAAAGAGGAGAATGCCCGGCTGCGTTCACACCGCTTCGTATGGCTACACCGCCTGTCATGGAGCATGATACCACTGGCATTCGTGCTGCCGGCACTCTGGGGCAGATACATTTATCACGAACAGCAGCAAAGCATGAACCATGAAGTACAGGTATGCTTCGAAGAGGCTTTTGTAGAAGAAAATGACTTGCGCCATATCCGCTCGGTAGATGTGAATCACCTGAAGGGGGTCCGTAAGTCGTTTATCACCGGGGCCACCGAATACTTTCATCACCAGACCGATTCCATGACTTCGGTTTTGTATCGGAAAACAACCGATGAAAACGACAGTGTCATCTATGTAATGACCGTCCCGGTATCCATCAATGGAATCTATGTATCCCGCAAGTCCATGGACCTGAGTGAGGGTATCCGTCTTTACCGTGCCTTTGGCACACAACAACTGATCAATGAACGGCCTGTGGCAGTTCCTCTTGACATGCAGCGCATGGACTCGCTGTTCAGAGCCTCTCTGCTGAAGGCTGGCTTGAACGGACAGAGCGGTATCCGTATGCTGCGACCGGCCACCAGTGAGGTAACCGGACAGGCAGGTGATGTCAGTCTGCAGCAGGCAAGTCTGTTTACATCTCCTTTGCGCCTTACGGAGGATGGTTCTCTCTGTGTACAGGGTATGGTAGCCGGTTCCACCATGCATATCCTTCATTCGGCGTGGTATCTGTTTTTGCCGCTGG
>OGNT01000330.1_pt1 | contig 22058 bp, 10 predicted proteins | sample 1573521 | NCBI WGS metagenome assembly OGNT01 (sample SAMEA2581922, study PRJEB24529) | metagenome | biome: Human gut stool | place: China | collected 2011
TATATTTCTCGGGATGCTCCTGCATGTCAAAGGGCATCAGCCACTCGGCCTCAATATGGAACGACCCATCCTGACGTATTTTCACAGCCTCTCCGCTCAGGCTGCCTCCCAGCCAGTCGTTGAAGCGGAAGGACGCCTTGACTTCCATACCCTCGTCATACCCCAGTACATACCCGTTGATCACCGTTTTTCCGGCCCGCAATACCGGTTCGGGAAGTACCTCCTCCCTCCGGTCCGGTTCCGTCTGCAAGAAACTCGGTACATACACATAAGGCTCTTTCCGGGTCAACTGAACTCCCCAGATGCTCCATCCCTCTTCCTTTTCCAGAAAATCGAGGACATGCACTCCCTGTGGAACCGGAGGAAAGAAAAGACTCATCAGGTGACTTCCCGAATCCCCGATCTGTTCCGGCTCGGTCTTCCCATCCACAGATACGTGCTCCGCCTTCTGCAAGAGCAGTTCCTGAGAAGCCGTCTTCAGTACCGTATTCGACGAAATGACCACAGCCTCCCCCGGATTTCCATACACCATCACATCCACCTGCGTATCCTCCATTCCCTGAACGATCCGCTTGATTTCTATCTTCGAAGTATTCGACGTAATAAAACGAGGCAAATTCACCTCACGCCGGTGATAAGCGTTTGCCTGCAGTAAGATGCAGCACAAAGCGCAAATCGCCAACCAATATTTTTTCCACATATTCCAATTAAAATCTTCAGTTCTTCTGTAATAACGGCTGCAGACGATCCAGCAATTCATTTCCCAGATCTGTCTTTATCCGGATATGTTCCAGGACAGCCATCACGAACGGATTACTTTCAAATGCCCCACGCACCTGTTCAAAATCCTGCTGCTGTTCCGCCTTGTCTCCATCGGCTCCGAATCCGGTCATTGAAGTCAGTGAGAATTCCTTCTTCGCATCCTCATACACCATCCGGTCGAGGCGCACGACGGCTTCCTGCCACTGCGTCACAATGGCCGCAATCTCCCTGGCTGTTATCTTGTCAGGCTCCAGGCCATAGAATTCGAGCATCTTACCATAAGCCCAAGTCCATTCATACGTATAATAAAGCTTGTGCATCTCCACAAAGCGTGCATGAATCTCCTCCATCGACTTCAAACGGCCCGACTCCACGTCCTCCATCAGACGCTCAATCTCACTCTTCGGAGCAATCAGTCCGGAAATGTCCACCCATTCTCCCGTTCCGACCGGAACATCCGGCAGCAGTCTCTTCCGGATATCCTCATCCGATGCAAACTGCAGGTTCTCCAGGCGCTTGATTACCGAATTTCCCAAGAATTTATGAATCGCCGTCTCATAAAATCCGATTCCCTTGTTCAGGGCCACATTCTTTATCTTCGCACTCTGATAAGAATAGATTTCCGAAGTCTCTCCCGATACCCGGGCCAGATTCTTCAGAATCTCCCTTCCTTTCATCATCTTCTGAATGGTATACGGACTCAGCAGGTTATAATTAATCTGATCCAGACGGTCCGGATCTTTACGCAAATCTCTTTTCGGCCATTTCTGGGCATCACGGATGGTACCCACGCTCCGCAGGTTCACTCCCGGCACCAGATACGTAGTATTCTTATCCTCTATCAGATACGAAAAAGGCAGGTCAGAAGTATCCGGATGTTTCACATGACGTCCCATCACCAGTGAAAAGGCTCCGATACGCGCCGGCCACAGAATATAAGAATCGGAAGTTGTCTTGGCACCGCGCTCCAGCGCTCCCTGATGAATCGGCCCTAACTTATACATGTGGTTGCTCTGGTTCGAACCCGATCCGGCATTCATAAACGAGAACATACCGGCAATCAGCAGGGTCGACTTATGGTGTGTCACCGTAAACGGTCCGGCAAAGATAGCGCACGCCTCTCCGTTCTCTTCCTGGCAATTACTGAAAAACAAGGAATCAGAGGCCGAGTAATTATGCCCCATGTGGCAAGCCTGACCCACGAAACACCGGGTCAGCGTCGTACCGTCTTCGATACGCGAGCCGCTCGAAACAATAAAGTCATCACAGATTACTCCCTGTCCGATATGTACCGGATCGGCCTGATTGCTGTTGATTGAGCCATTTTTCAGACGTCCGGCTCCTTCTATCTCACAATAGTCCCCGATGCACACGTTCTTTATGTATCCGGAATCCACAATCGTCACGTGACTTCCAATCTTTCCGGTTTCCGAAGCCTTCTCCTCCACATAACCGGCAACCAGTTCCTTCAGTTTCCCGATCAGTTGCGGACGATGGCGGTACAGCGCCATGATATAAGCCTGCTGTGCCGACAGACGGTCGTAAATCACTACCTCCCGTCCTCCGGTCTCGTTCAGGACCGAAACTTCCACTCCGTTTCCGAAAGCACTTTTGCGGTCGACCAGGATAATATCCACGTTCTCGATAAAGGTATGGTCCCCGATCTCGTAATTGGCAATGTAATTCTTCACATACTCAATGCAACAATCGTTACCCACCGTTACATTATGCAGCGTCACATACGACAGTCCGGCATGCTTCGCAATTCCCCCCGGAAGATGAAATTCACTTTCAAAAGTTCCCAGGTACACCTTACCCGAGAAGCGGGCATGACATACATGATCTGGAGTAAATGCTTCAGCGACCCAAACTTCCGACCAATCTGCAGCAGTACAGGCCTGAGCCTCCAATTGTACGATTTCTTCCGGTCTCAAAGAGCGATAACTTCTTTCCATAAATACCTATTCCGTTTAGTTATATAATATAAAGCCTCCTAACAAACAAAGTGACAGACCTGTGAAGCCAACTGCCATCATTCCGCCACACGATCCGTCACTCTGCCCGATTTGTCCTTTATTCTTCGTACGTCTGATAGAGGAAGTCATTATACGGGTACTTCTGTACATGAAGTTCCTTGACTTTCTTGTAAATGACTTCTCTCAATTCGTCAATATTCAACTTATTCTTTGCCGAGATGAAAATGCAGTTCTCATTCATCTTCGCCATCCAGGTGCTCATCAACTCTTCCAGCGTAATGTTTTCCTTTGTCTTCGGAGTCAGGTCATCGGCGGCTTTTTCCACATAAGTATAAGCATCAATCTTATTGAAAATAATCATGGTCGGCTTTCCGCCCGCTCCCAGATCGGCGATTGTCTTGTCCACCACCTTGATCTGTTCCTCAAAGTCGGGATGTGAGATATCCACTACATGCAGCAGCAGGTCGGCCTCGCGCACCTCATCCAGTGTCGACTTGAAAGAATCTACCAGGTCGGTAGGCAACTTCCGGATAAATCCGACTGTATCCGACAGCAGGAAAGGCAGGTTGTCGATAATCACCTTGCGCACCGTCGTATCGAGGGTCGCAAACAACTTGTTTTCTGCAAAGACATCACTCTTTGCCATCAGGTTCATCAAGGTCGATTTTCCGACGTTGGTATATCCCACAAGGGCCACACGGATCAGACGGCCGCGGTTCTTGCGCTGCGTACTTTTCTGCGTATCAATCTCTGCCAGACGCTGCTTGAGCAACGACATACGGTTCAAGATGATACGGCGGTCCATTTCCAGCTGCGTTTCACCCGGTCCACGAAGTCCCACCGAACCTTTACCGCCGCCGGCACCGGAACCACCTCCCTGACGTTCCAAGTGTGTCCACAGACGCTGCAGGCGCGGCAACATGTATTTATATTGTGCCAGTTCCACCTGTGTCTTGGCATTTGCGGTCTGCGCACGCATGGCAAAAATATCCAATATCAATGAAGTACGGTCAAGAATCTTCACCTTCAGCTCATTTTCAATGTTACGAATCTGCTTCGCCGAAAGTTCATCATCGAATATCACCATACCGATTTCTGTCTCTTTCTCCTCATTCTGCAGCGCCAAGTATTCCTTTATTTCCTGCAATTTTCCCTTTCCCACATAAGAAACCGAGCTGGGAGTATCCAGTTTTTGTGTAAAACGCTTTACCACCTCCGCTCCGGCAGTCTCTGCAAGAAAAGCCAGTTCATCCAAATATTCATTGGTTTTACGTTCATTCTGAGACTGAGTAATCAATCCCACCAAAACAGCCTTTTCGGTCTGTGCTTCAGATATTACAAATTCTTTCATTCAGTCTGTATACTACATAATTTCTAAACATCGCAAATATACAGAAAAAGCGTGCATCTTATAAAGAGACGCACGCTTTTTTATTGCGGAATCTTAAAATTCCGGCCTGATTTATGACAAAAATATTTTTATTTTAGTCATTCTGCTCGGTAATCGCATCGTTGGCATTCAGTTCCTTATCCGGAATCTGATAAATAAACAATTTACTACCGGCTTCTACCGTTTTCGGAGCATTCGGACTATGATTTACCGCATGAGTTCTATCCAGATTTTCTCCACGGCGCTTCATATCCAGCAGTCTTCGTCCTTCGCCCCACATTTCAATACGCTTCTGAATTTTGATTTCCTCCAACAGTTCATTACCCGACTTAGTACATGTATAATCAGGTACACGAGTCTTCATAATCTCCTCCAGCATTGCCTTTGCCTCTTCTGGCTTATTGTCATTATACAAAGCCTCCGCAGCCAAGAAATACATTTCACCTGTTCTCAGAAAAATATAGTCAGAACTGAAGGTATATCCTTTCTTCAGAGAGCCTACATCCACAAATTTATGCTGGACATACTGCTGTACCTTGTAATGGGGGTCACTGGTTTCCTTGATTTCAATACCAAACCATCCTTTACGGATATCATTGGCGGCAATCTTGTCGTATAAATCGCTGGCAATCATTTTATAGCTCTTCAACGCTCCACCATATCCCGGAGCAAATGGATCCATATGACTCATAAATGAAGCATAGTAAGTATTGGTTTCCGCATTGATATCTGCTCCCCAGAGAACCTCGCTCAGTCCGAGGTCATTGAATCCAGACAAAAGTTCATCTTTGCTCATCAGTTTTCCACCTTCGATGGCCAATTTTGCATACTTGGCAACTTCTGCCCACTGATCTTTATGGTCATTTACAAAAGACAATACATTGGCATAAATAGCTGCAGCAGCATATTCATTCAATTCACTCTTGCTGGAAATACCTTTCCCTTTCAAGAGATTATATCCCTTGTCAATATCCGAGAGAATCTGTGTATATACCTCGCCTACAGGAACCCGTTCAGGACGAGTATACGCTTCTGTATAGATAGGAATACCCGGTTTTTCCTTATTCCACTGATAAGGCTGCTGGTACAGGTTAATCAACCAGAAATAGCAGTAAGCTCTCACAGTATAGCTTTGTCCCAACATCTTCTGCACATTCTCCGCGCTCTGGTCTTCCAACGTAGAAAGTTTGGCAATTACCTCATTGGCACCACTGATAACCGCATAAAGTTCCTGCCAGCAAGTGGTAGGCCGACGGTATGATGAGCCTCTGTTATCCAGAAAATAGTCGTATACAAAGAAATTCTGAGTCATATAAGCCATATCATCTCCCATCATATCGGTAGCCAGTTCAAATGCCTTCAAACCAAAGTCATCATGACTAGCCCGAGCTTCCGGAGCGAACAAGTTTTTATAATAACCAGTAATATATCCTTTTATTGCATCCGGATTTCTTTCAATAGCATCCTGAACTTGCTCTTCCGAAGCATTTTCAGAAGGAAGTCTGTTCAAGAAATCATCGCCGCATGACGCAAATAAAAACGGAGCGGCTAACCACAATATATATTTTGAATATTTCATAAATTTCCTGTTTTTATTAGAAGTTGATATTTACACCAAATGAAATAGCACGGATTGCAGAATAGTTCGCTGCAGAATATCCATATTCATACTGGCGCGGATCCAATCCTTTTCTCTTTGAGAACATAGCGACATTATCTGCCGAAACATAAATACGAGCAGAATTAGCCTGAATAGCCTTCATCCATTTATTCGGGAATGTGTAACCCAATGAGATGTTGCGGATATTGAAATAGGAAGCATCTATCAAGAAACGAGAAGACTGCTGATTGGCATTTTGTGAACCGTCCATAATAGGCACATCCGTATATTTGTTTTCAGGAGTCCAGGCATTGAGAATGTCATTGTGCCAGTTAGATCCAATGTTACTTCCTGCATGCATAAAGTTAGCATACATTGAGTCGTACAACTGTCCGCCAATCTGGAAGTTCGTACCGATTGAGAAGTCAAAGTTCTTATATGAGAAGTCCATGCTCAGTCCACCTTGGAAATCTGGAAGAGTAGAGCCCAAATCATACTTGGAAGCCTTTGAATAATCTTCAGTTACCGTACGTCCTATCACATTGCCTTTCTCATCTTTTTCGTCCATATACCATTGTGCAGCACCTGTTTCTGGATTTACCCCGGCATACTCATAAGTATACAAGTCATAAATTGAACCACCTTCTGTCAAGCGGAACAAAGAAGCTGTACCATGAATAATACCATCTTTTCTCTTTTCTTCCGGCAGACTGATAATTTTATTTCTGTAATGAGTACCATTAAAAGAAATCACCCATTCAAAATCTTCTGTCCGTACCGGAGTTCCAGTCACAGTGAATTCAATACCCTGATTCTTCATATCCAGCAGATTCATTGGAATATACGAAATACCTGAAGAAATCGGATAAGGCATATTGTACAACATGTCAGAAGTATTCTTCAAGAAGTATTCCATATCAAACTTCAAGCGATGGTCAAAGAAGGCAGACTCGATACCAACGTTCAAGTTCTTACTCTTTTCCCAAGTCAGGTCTTTGTTGCCACGATAAACTTCTACTACAGAGAAATCACCGTTATTATTAGATATTTTATACTGCTTCAAGTAAGGCTGGTATACAGGATTTTTAGCTTCATCCAAAATACCGTCATTACCCTGAGTACCAAAACTAGCCTTTACTTTAAGGTCATTCAGCCACTCCACATCTTTCAGCCATTCTTCCTGTGTCATTCTCCATGAACCACCAACAGACCAGAATGTACCTCTACGATTATCCGGATGGAATTTTGAAGAAGAGTCTGTACGCAAACTTGCAGAGAAATAATATTTGTCATCATAGTCATAATTCAGACGGCCAAAGAAACTTTCAATACTGTGTTCCTGGGTATATGACTCCATATCACTCATTGTAATTGCATTGTTGAACTCCGGATTACCAACGGTATAGAAATTATATTTATGAGTATACTGATAGCTGGTAATATAGAGGTAAGATTCATGTCCGACCATTACGTCGAATGAGTGCTTGCCCAATGAATTTGCATAGCTGGCAATCTGATTGGCAGTAAACGACTGAGAACGAATATTGTACTTATAAGTACGACCGTTTACTTTAGCGGCATCACCGTAAAGCTGGTTCATATGGTCTGTACGTACCTGATTAATCAAGTCGTAACCAATATTGGCACTCAGTTTAAAGCCTTTGAACAAATTCAGGTTCACAGAACCACGGCCCGAGAAATTATCATTTAATGTACGGTGTACATCCAAGTCGGAATTTGCGGCCACATTCTGATTAGCAAAACCACCTAAACGTGTACTGTAAGTACCGTCACCAAAATCATATATCGGTTGTCCTGCTTCATCAAAAATTTGCACACCGTTAGCATCGTATGCATATACCGGATAGATTGGAGCAATCTGCTGAGTAAACATAAATGCATTCGAGAAATTACTCAGAGAAGCCCCTTCAGCCTGTCCTGCGTTTTTCTCACTTCTGGCATAAGACAGGTTTCCGCTTAAATCAATGTATTTATTGACTGTATGAGTAATATTGGCACGAGCCGAAAAACGGTCAAAGTTTGTATTGCGCAAAATACCTTCGTCTTTCAAATATCCTAAAGAGAGGAAATGAGTGCTTTTTGAACTACCACCCTGTACACTGACATTATATTCCTGACGTGTACCATTGTGCAAGGCTTCTTTAGCCCAGTCGTCATTGTGTTTCAAGGGAGCACTTGAAACCACACCATCAGGTGTTACCATTGCATTGTTGGCCACCCCTACAAACGGGTTGTAACCAATCTTATTGATCAAGTCTTCCGAGGCCTTTGCACCATCACCCAACTGGTTCTTTCCTACTACCCAAGCAGTCTGCACATAGGCTCTCTGGTCCTTCATAATATCATATTCAGGAATAGCACGTGTATTAACACCCCAACGGGCTTCCACACTTACACGACTTTTATCGGCCGAACCTTTTTTAGTTGTAATCATTACCACACCATTTGCAGCACGAGAACCGTAAAGGGCAGCAGAAGCCGCATCCTTCAAAATTGACATGCTTTCAATATCCGATGGGTTCAACGCATTTACAGCATCTTCTTCATATGGCATACCATCTACGATATAAAGAGGAGCAGAAGAAGCACTGAAAGATCCTATACCACGGATACGGATTTTTGAGTTTTCACCAGGCTGACCACTAGTAGATATCACCTGTACACCTGCGGCAGCACCTTCAAGCGCTTTGGAAACAGAAGAGACTTGTAACTTAGCGATATTTTCACCACTGACTGCGGCAGCCGAACCAGTGAAGGATGATTTTTTAGCTGTACCGTATGCTACAACCATTACTTCATCAAGCTGTTCAGAATCAGATTTCAGAGCAATCTTTACCACCGGTTTGATAGCCACTTCCTGGCTCTGCAATCCGATGAATGAAACCACCAAAGTCTTGGCGGAACTAATGATATTTATTAAACGGTTTATTATCAATATATTAACCAAAATCATAATTCCTGTTTAAATTGAAGAAACCTTTCCCCTGACAGTCTCAGAAAAGGGACAGACAAAAAACTTTCTACCGATATACCCCTGAACGGATAGAAGAACCGATGCAGCCACCTTATTGAAGTTTTTTTATTTCTTCTTGAAGAAAAGTGCATCGTCCCGTTAAAGAGTAGTGAAAAACTGGCGACGTTTTCAAAAAAGATCGCCAGCTTTTCCTGTTTCATCGCCAGCTTTCCCGGTAACTTTCAATATGCATTCACTTACGTTTAAGCAAAGAAAAATTTTACGCCGAATAATTTCTGCATCAATGCCATATATAAAGAAAAATAATTTGTTTTCTAATGCAAAAGATTAACTTTGTAAGAAAATTGGTTGACTTTATCGGTACAGTAAAGTTTATGTAAGAGAATTTCTCAATGGGAGATAACTCATCAACCGACACCTTATTATATAATATACACCTTATTAAATATACCTTTGCATATCATAAACCCTAAATAAAATTCATTAATTATGAAAAGACAGTTTTATTGGTTATTCTTATTTTTTACTCTTTTTACCCTTTCAGGTCTGCAGGCCGGTGAAAGGAAAAATGACCGCAGAAATGAACCGGCGGTTTTGACCGGAACACAAGAACGTGCGTTATGGGTTAAGTACCTTTGGAAAATTTCATATCCGGTAATTCACAATCTGGCTGAAGGAACCTTACGGCAGAATATGCCCGTAGAACTTTCGCCCACTTATGAACTGGATGCAGAAAAGGTGACTTACCTGGAAGCCGTAGGACGTACCCTGGCAGGAGTTGCTCCCTGGCTGGCCTTGCCGGATGACGATACGGAAGAAGGGAAACTGCGCAAGCAGTTGCGTGGGGAAGTGCTGAAAGGACTGAAAAACGCAGTAGATCCTGCCTCCCCCGACCGACTGAATTTTACAGAGCATGCACAACCCATTGTCGATGCCGCTTATTTGGTACATGCCTTTTTACGGGCTCCCGAAGCTTTGTGGACTCCCCTCGATGACACGACCCAAAAACGTTATATTGAAGTCTTTAAGGTACTGCGCGACAGAACCGGGGCTTACAATAACTGGCTGTTGTTTACCGGACTGACAGAAGCCTTCCTGCTTCAGCAAGGAGAAAAACCGGATCCGTTCCGTATCAGAATTGCCAAAAACAAGGTCAAGGAATGGTATGTCGGCGATGGATGGTATAGCGACGGCAGCAAATTCAGCATGGACTATTACAATGCCTACGTAATGCACCCCATGATGGTGGAGATGCTTGAGACATTGCTTCCTTCCGGTCAGGCTTCACAGGAAGAATATCAGGAAGCCTTGAAAAGGATGATCAGACATGCCGAGTATTCGGAACGTATTATCAGCCCTGAAGGTCATTACCCGGCCTTCGGACGTTCGGTGACCTACCGTACGGCAGCCTTCCAGTCTCTGGCAGATGTGGCCCTGCGCGAAAAGTTGCCTGCATATATCTTACCGGCACAAGTAAGGGAAGCTCTTACGGCAGTGCATCGTAACATGTACGAAGGCAACCAGAATTTTGATAAGAACGGATGGCTGGTACTTGGATTCAATGGTCACCAGCCGGAGTGTGCGGACGTATACACTTCTACGGGCAGTCTGTATATGGCCACATTGAGTTTCTTGCCATTGGGCCTGCCGGCAGACAATCCTTTCTGGACAGATCCGGCTGCCGACTGGACCACCAAAAAGGCATGGAGCGGACAGACGTTGCGCAAAGACTATAAGGTAGAGTATTGAACCGGTCTGCCTTGTCCGCTGTCAGCGGTACATATTCCGCGGAGATAACGGTTTATACCGGAACTGATGATGCCTGGCTTACGTCACTTTTGAGACGCGTAAGTCAGGCATCCTGATAAAATGGCCTGATAAAATCACCGGATGGAAAGCCGACCGTCCTCCTCCTTCTGCTTTTTCATTTCGCCGCACACTTTTTCAAGTCCTTTATGATGGTATCCGGCAGAATTTCACTGTAAATTTCTGTCGTTTTCACACTGCGGTGTCCTAACAGTTTTTGTACCGTAGTAATGGGAGCTCCCTGGTAAATCAGCAAGGTAGCATTGGTATGACGGGCCGTGTGAAAAGAAAAGTGCTTCTTCAATCCGCAAAGCTTGCCTATCCGAATAAGATCCTTGTTGATGCTCGAATTAGGCTTCAGACAGAAAAATGCATCCTCATAACGATACTTTTTTAAAATTCTCATTGCTTTTCCTTGGAACAGAAGGTACAAGGGAATTTGTACCTTCACTCCAGTTTTCTGGGAAGTAAAAATGAGCCACGGCTGTCCGGAAGAGACAGTCACAATGTTTTGCGAAGTGATACGGATAAAGTCAGAATAGCGCAATCCGGTATAGCAGCAGAACAAAAAGGCATCCAAAGAATGCTGCAGCGTCTTCTCTTTTCCCGAGAAAACATGCTCTTCCAATATTTTCACTTCCTGAGGAAGAAGATAGCGGTGATGGCTTTTGGCATTTTTTATTTTGTAAAACTGAAAGGGAGAATCTTCTGCCGGTATCAATCCCTGTCGGATACACTCGTTGACTAAGGTTCTAAGGTGTCGCATGTGTTTTCCAATCGTATTAGTGCAGTAGTTTTTCTTGAGCAGAAAACCCTCGAACTGCTGCAGCAAGGCATAATCCATCTCTTTAAAATCAATCCGCCGCCGGAACTCCAAAAGCAGGTTGAGCGTCGTATTCAAGTTCTGTTTGGTGCTCTGTTTCCTCTGTGAATTTTCTACCCATTTTCTACCGAATGTAATCAGATCTCTGAAAACGCAGGGCTTTCCGTGCTCCTCTTTCAGCAAATCCAGTGAAATCGGAAATCCTTTCTTCCAACATTCCAGCTCTCTCAACTGGAGCTTCAGCACGAACTCCCCTAACATTCTGTTCAGCAATTCGGCTTGCGGGTGACATATGATGATTCGTTTCTTATTATCCCATTGATAAGGAAACACATAAATATGCGTTGAAAAATAGTTCTTATGCCCTGAGAGGTATGCCTCTGTCTGTAGAGGTATGCCTCTGTCTGTATAAGTGCTTTTCCTTCTTTATTCAGTTTCCCTTTTCGGTTGTAAATTAAACGATAACTTATTTTCTTCATAATTCTCTTTTTAAAAATATAATTCAGTATAATGGGGTTTACTGCTAAAAAGAAATAGTTAAATGACAGTTCTATAACAAAATGTATATTTAAAAAGATTTTCCTAATAGTTCAATGGAAAAAGGCTGATTATGCTTTCAATATGATAAAAGATATAAATATCTGCTTCCCTTTTTTGAATAAAAATCCGGAAAAAAGATGTTTTTCTTCACGTTTTACACAGATAATCTTATTGTCTCATGGTTTTAAGGCCGGTTTAAATACATATTGTTAATATCTGTCCTATAATGGAAAAATAAATGTTATCCTGAATAGGTAATTTCATTTTTTTTTGTTTATTTTGCATAATGGCAGACTGCAGGAATATCTATTATTTTGTCATTTTTATGCCTATTCTAAAAACAGAAGTGTTAAAAAGACGGGCAAAGAGTGATTTTTATACGAAAAAGATATAATATATTTATTTATTTGTTTATTTTTGCATTCCGAAATAAAGTGAAAGTATTTTATTTTAGTTAAACATTAAGAGAGATTTTTTATGAAAAGAAAATTGATGCTTTTTATGACCTTCCTTGTAATAGGTATAGGTCTGGTGAACGCGCAAATTTCAAAAGTAACCGGTACGGTAACTTCTGAAGAAGACGGTTTGCCTGTTGTGGGGGCGTCTGTATTGGTAAAAGGTACCACTGTAGGTACAGTTACTGACATAGACGGAAACTTTACTATTAACAACGTTCCAAGTTCCGCCAAGACTCTTGTGATTTCATTTATCGGACTGCAGAGTCAAGAAGTAGACATCAAGCCGGTAGTAAAAATAATGTTGAAATCCGATTCGGAACAGCTGGATGAAGTAATGGTCGTAGCATACGGTACTGCCAAGAAGTCATCGTTTACCGGTTCGGCCACCTCAATCAAATCAGAACAGATCACTTCGGGTTCACGAGAATCACTCGATAAAGCTTTTTCCGGAAAAATGGCCGGTGTCCGTGTGGCTTCCGCTACAGGAGATCCGGGTTCTATGGGAGAAATGAACATCCGTGGCGTTGGCTCCATCAACGGTTCAAAGTCGCCGCTGTATGTAATCGACGGAGTAGTCATGAAAGCCGATGACGACATGAATTACTACGGCAAGTCGCAGAGTGTCCTCAGTACGCTGAATCCTGACGACATTGAGTCAATGACTGTATTGAAAGACGCAGCCGCTGCCTCTTTGTATGGGTCACGTGCGGCAAACGGTGTAGTCATCATTACCACAAAGAGCGGTAAGGAGGGAAAGACTCGGGTATCGTACAACGGGGAAATCGGCTGGAACAAGATGGCCGTAGACCAATACAATACCATGGGAGCCTCCGACTATATCAGTTATGCCCGGGAGTCACTGGCCAATTATTACATGGAATACGAGGGAGTGACGAGCAAAGACGAGGCTTACCGCAAGGTGGAGGAAGCCGGTGACCTGTACAGCTTTGTAAAAGATCCTTCTGGAAAGACGGATACCAAATGGAAGGATGAAATCTATCGTACGGCAATTACCCAGAATCACCAGATTTCGCTGAACGGAGGTAATCAGCATACGAAGTTCTATGCCGGCCTGGGTTACAACAAGAGTGAGGGTATTGTACTGGGAAGTGATTTCCAGCGTGTGTCAGGCCGTATCAATGTGGACCAGAAAATCAACAACTGGGCCGATTTCTCGGTGAAGCAGATGGTGGCATCTACCAAGCAGAACGGATTCCGTGACCAGAATAGCCAGGCACAGGGACTGGGTACTTCTTCTCCGCTCGGTATTCTGCTGGCACTCGACCCGACAGCTCCGGTTTACAACGAAGACGGTTCGTACAACGAGAATGTTAGTTTCGGAAAAATCACGAACCCGCACCTGATGCTGGGAAGCAAGGACGAAGGCAATTCAAAGGCCGACTGGATTCAGAGCAAGATGTTCCGCAGCCTGACCAATGCCGAACTGAGCCTGCATTTCCTGGACAAGATTTTCTTTAAGTCGGTATTCGGTTATGACTATATCGACAACAAGCATTTTGAATATTGGGACAAGGACGGAGTAAACGGTTCTTCAGTAGGAGGAATGGGTTCTCGTTATACGTTCCAGAATTCAACTCTGACCACATCGAATACATTGACATACATGGATACGTTCAATGACATGCATAACCTGACTGCCATGGTCGGTTTTGAGGCAGAAGACCAGAACCTGCTGCAGATTGTAACGGTAGCAAAGAAATATTCCAATCACTTGCCGGAACTGGTGAACGGGCAGCCGGATGCAGCCTCAAGTGCGACTTATGGTTCGGGGATGCTTTCTTACTTTGGAAATGTAAACTATAACTTTGACGACAAATATTATCTGTCGGCCAGTTTCCGTCGGGACGGTTCTTCACGTTTGAGTCCGAAAGACCGTTGGGCAAACTTCTGGTCGGTATCGGGTGCGTGGCGTCTGAGCAAGGAAGGCTTCCTGGAAGACATGCCGCTGTTTACCGACTTCAAACTGAAGGCTTCTTTCGGTACAAACGGTAATCTTCCTACCGACTATTATGGATACAAGGACCTGTATGCCGGTTCGGGATACAACGGGGCACCTTCCATTTACTGGTATCAGTTGCCTAACGATGAGCTGACCTGGGAGCGTTCCAAGAACCTGAACGTGGGACTGGAATGGAACATGTTCGGACGTGTGACACTGGGCGTGGAATACTACCTGAAGAAAACGACCGACCTGCTTTTCCAGGTGCCGAATTCTTATGTTACCGGATTCAAAAACCGCTGGGACAACTTGGGTGAACTCAAGAATGACGGTGTGGAAATTGAATTGAATTCTCAGAACATCCAGACCAAGAACTTCAGTTGGACAACCAACTTCAACCTGACTTATCAACAGGCTGTGGTGGAAAAATTGCCGGACGGAAAAGATATCCAATACGGAGACGGACAGATGTATATCCACCGTGAAGGCGAATCGATGTATACATTCTACCTGCCGGAATGGAAGGGAGTAAATCCGGACACGGGGCTCGGTGAGTTCTGGATCGACCCTGCTGACCACTCAAAAGGTGCCACTACGGATTATACGAAAGCCGGATGGGGCGTGGTAGGAAAGGCATTGCCCGATGTAATGGGAGGTCTGACCAATACATTTACCTACAAGGATTTCGACCTGTCATTCCTGATCACCTACCAGTTCGGAGGTGACCTATTTGATTATCCGGGATACTTTACCCACAATGACGGATTCCGCCTGGGAAGTACCATGCCGGATTCCGACGTAGCCGGTAACTATTGGACCAAGCCGGGCGATGTGGTAGACAATCCGAAACCGATTTACGGAAACCCTTACAGAGCCGACCGCTTCTCCAGCCGTCAGGTGAAATCGACCGACAACATCCGTTTGCGTGAGTTGACTTTGGGATACAATGTGCCGATAGCCAAGAAGTACATGCAGCGCTTAAGAGTGTACTTCCGCGCCAACAATCCGTGGCTGATTTGGGCAAAGACCAAAAACATCGATCCCGACGTAGCGATCAACGGTTACCGCCAGGTAGACACCCCTCAGTTGAAGAGCTTTGTGTTTGGAGTTAACATTGAATTGTAACATTAAAATAAGACGAAAATATGAAATTAAGATATATAGCCACACTGATGCTGGCGGCCACAGTTGCTTCTTGCAATATCCTGGAAAAAGAACCGGCAGACTCCTGGGAGTCATCCTCTGCCATCGCTTCCTATACGGATCTGGTGAATGCCGTCAATGGAGTTTATGAAAGCCAGACCTGGACAGCTAATACGGTAACCTCTTCAAGAGGTATTTATGCCGGAGATTTTACGCTGTATGCCGACTTGAGAGGGGCCGATTATATGTGTATCGGAAAAAACAACCAGTTTACCGATGTTTCCAAATACCTGGCATCTCCCACCAGCCAGGCACCGGAAACTTTCTATTTCGCTTTTTACCAGTCGCTGGCACGAATCAACAAGGTGCTGGAACAGACACAGGAAGCCGGACTGACGGGAGAGGATGTGGAAGCACAGTTGGGAGAATTGTATGCCCTGCGTGCCTTGTTCCACTTCGACCTGGCACGCTTGTACGCCAAACTGCCGACTACTGCGACCGACCTGAATACGGAAATGGGTATCGTACTGGCCAAACAGAGTTTTCCTGCCGACTATGCCGGAGTGCGTGCCTCACTGGCAGATACTTATAAGACCATTCTGGAAGACCTGCAGACGGCATTGACGAAACTGGAAAATTCCAAGGACAAGACTTCGGGTCACATTAATTATTGGGGAGCACTGGCCCTGCGTGCCCGGGTACATCTGTATCTTGACAAGGCGGACGGTACCGACCATAATGCCCTGGCGCTGGCAGATGCCCGGAAGGTGATAGAAGAAGGACCTTACACATTGTATAAACTGGGAGATTACCTGAATGTATGGTCGCAGGCCTTTTCTCCTTCAGAAAACATCTTTGAGTTTGCCATTTCTTCCCAGTACAATGCCCAGCGCAATTCGTTAGGCTTCTACACGCATGCCGTAGGCTATGCCGAAGCCGGTATCGGTACCTCATTCAAGGCCCTGATGGATGAACAGCCGGAAGGAGATGTACGCAAGCAGTTGATCGCCCATGAAGTAGACGGTACCGACAACGACGGATTCTATACACAGAAATATCCGGGACTGAACGGGGAAATCTATGTGAACAATCCTAAGGTGATTCGTCTGTCTGAAGTCTACCTTATTGCTGCAGAAGCCGCACTGAAGACATCGGGAGATGCAGCCAAATACATCAACGATTTGCGGAAAGAGCGGATTTCAGGCTATTCAGAGGTTGCTTCCGTGACCTTGGAGGATATTCTGAAAGAACGCCGTCTGGAACTCAACGGGGAAGGTCATATGGCATGGGACATGTGGCGCAACCGCAAATCAGTAACACATGCCACTGTGGGTGAAGTCAACTGGAACGATTACCGTACCATATTGCCGATACCTCAGGCTGAAATCAATGTAACCAAAGGCTCTGTCAAACAGAATGCCGGATATTGATCGGGAGGATTTTTGAACAGCAGGGGCTGGAGCCGATGGCTTCGGCCCTTTGTTTTTTATTGCAGTGCGGTGTCTGATGCATGCCACATTCCTGCATTCTTTCGCTCCGGTTATCATATGGACGGATTTCGTATTTTCTTTCCGTCCTGTTGAATTTTTCCAATTTATCTTTTAGTTTAAAACTAAACCGGGCGTTTTTCTTACACTATATATTTTATTTCTTTTCTATTGTATGAATTACATAGTAAATCAGGAAAGACTTATTGTATTTTTTAGAGATATTTATTCATTTTGAGAAAAATTATTGTTAATAAATGTTAGCAGGCATCGGCCTCAATTTGTGATAGAAAAACGCATAAATATTACCCGTTTCTTTTTATCTTCTAATTCTCAAACATTTGCCAAAAATTGTTTGTAAACATTCTTTTAAAATATCTATTTGATACAAAATAGATGTATTTGCTAGACATTTGTCGGTTAAATTCAGTTTTATACTTTTGCGCCTAATTTCGAAAAATAAGTTAATAGAGTAAATTTTAAAGAGAGAATTATGGTAAAAAGAATGTGGTTGTCATGCCTTTTTATATTCATAGGAATAGGCATGATGTATGCTCAGACGACTAAGATTACCGGTACGGTAATGTCGGAAGAAGACGGATTCCCGGTAGTCGGAGCTTCGGTATTAGTGAAAGGTACCTCGGTTGGTACAGTGACAGACATCGATGGTAATTTTACCATTTCGAATGTACCGGAAAACGCCAAGACACTGGTGGTTTCTTTCATCGGTCTGCAGTCTCAGGAAGTTCCTGTGCAGCCGGTAGTCAAGGTAGTCCTGAAATCAGACGCTCAGGCCTTGGATGAGGTAGTTGTCACTGCAATGGGTATCTCGAAAGAGAAAAAAGCATTGGCTTATGCCGTACAGGATTTGAAAGGAGACCAGCTGACTCAGGCTGCCAGCTCCAGTTTGTCATCAGCACTTCAGGGTAAGGTATCGGGTGTCGACATTACTCCGTCATCAGGTATGCCTGGAGCCTCTTCACAGATTGTCATCCGTGGTGTACGTTCGTTTACCGGTGACAATACTCCGTTGTATGTAATCGACGGTATGCCTATTTCTTCTGCTTCAGATATTGATACAGACAGCCGTAACACCGGTAGTGTGGCTGGTGCCGACTTTGCCAACCGTGCGGTGGATATCGACCCGAACGACATTGAAAGCATCAACATTCTGAAAGGACAGGCTGCTTCGGCACTGTATGGTATGAGAGCTTCGAACGGTGTGATTGTCATTACGACAAAGAGTGGAAAGGGAGCTTCTAAAGGCAAACCGACAGTGACATTGAATACGAACCTGTCATTCGAAAAGGTTTCTACTTTGCCGGATTTCCAGAAAGAATTCGCACAGGGTGTGGACGGTGTGTATTCACCTTACGCTTCTACTGCATGGGGACCGCTGATCTCTGACCTGGCAAACGACCTTACTTATGGTGGTAATACCGACAATGAATATACTCAGAAATACGGTAAGCACGAAGGTATGTATTATGTGCCTCAGCGTGCAGCTGCGGGACTGGACCCATGGGCAGTGCCTCAGGCTTATGACAATGCCAAGGAATTCTTCAATACTGGAGTTTCCTGGAGCAACAACGTGAACGTGGCTCAGGCATTCGACAAAGGTTATTATTCATTCTCTTTGGGTAACAGCAATTCGGAAGGTATCATCCCGAATACCGGTATGGACAGATACAATGCCAAACTGAATGCAACTGCCAACTTGAGCGAGAACTGGAGCACTGGTTTCAGCGGTAACTTCATCACTTCTAAGATTCAGAAACAGAGTGCCGGTAACGAAGGTGTGGTAGCTACTATCTATGGTGCACCTTCAAGCTACGACTTCAACGGTATTCCTTCACACATTGAAGGCGACCCGTATACTCAGAACAACTATCGTTCGTCTACTTTCAACAACGCTTACTGGGCTACTGAGAACAACTCGTTCGAAGAACGCTCACAGCGCTTCTTCGGAAATGCGTATGCACAGTATCATACGAATTTCGGAACAGAAAACCATAACCTTACTGCAAAATATCAGTTGGGTGTGGATGCTTACAACACAATCTATTCAGATAACTACGGATACGGTGACTCAAGCTATCCGACAGGATATTCAAGACAGGATTCGTATACCATCACTGAAATGAACTCTTTGCTGACAGTTACTTACGACTGGCAGGTGAACAGCAACTTTAACTTCAACCTTATCTACGGTAATGAATGGGTAGACAAGGCAACACGTGTGACGACTGCAGAAGGATATAACTTCAACTTCCCGGGATGGAACCATATCGGAAATGCGACTTCTTTCCAGTCTAACCAGAGTACGACTAAAAAGCGTACGGTCGGAAACTTTGCCAACTTGTCTCTGTCATGGAAGAGCATGTTGTACTTCAACGCTACAGTGCGTAATGATATTGTGTCTTCAATGCCGCGCGGCAACCGTTCGTTTACTTATCCGTCAGTATCTTTGGGATGGATCTTTACAGAACTTCCTTTCCTGAAAGACAACTCAGTCCTGACCTTCGGTAAGGTACGTGGTTCGTATGCAGAAGTAGGTATGGCTGGAGAATACATTGAAAACTTCTATGCAGTGCCGGGTTACGGTGGCGGTTTCTCTGCCGGAACTCCTATCCAGTATCCGTTCGGTTCGGTTACTTCATACATTCCTTATTACAGAATTTATGACCCGAACCTGAAACCTCAGAACACTAAATCGTATGAACTTGGTCTGGATCTTGCTTTCTGGCACGGTCTGATCTCATTGAACTATACTTATTCACGTCAGAATGTAAAAGACCAGATCTTCCCTGTGCCATTGTCTCCATCTACCGGTTACAGCGAAATGATTACCAACGGAGGTGCCATCCATACTAACGCACACGAATTGTCACTGACAGTGAAGCCGATTGACAAGAAGAACTTTTACTGGGATTTCGGATTCAACTTCTCTAAGATTGACAACTACGTAGATGAACTGGCTGACGGTGTAAACAGCATCATGTTGGGTGGATTCGTAACTCCTCAGGTACGTGCCAGCATCGGCGACAAGTTCCCGGTTATCTATGGTACAGGATACCTGCGTAATGAAAACGGTGATATCGTCGTAGATGAGAACGGTATGCCGATGGCTGGTGAGCCGCAGGTAATCGGAAAGATTTCTCCGGACTTCCGCTTAGGATTTAATACAAGCATCGAACTGTTTAAGTTCCGTCTGTCGGCAGTGTTCGACTGGAAGCAGGGTGGACAGATGTATTGCGGTACAATGGGTGTACTCGACTACTACGGTGTGACACAGCGCTCAGCTGATTACCGCAAGCAGGAAGAATTCCTGTTCGAACTGCCGGCCGTAAAACAGAATGCAGACGGTTCTTACTCTCCGAACGACATCATGATCAAGGGTGAGAATGCATTCGATTACTTCAATGCTCTGAACTCAATCGATGAAGCTTCTGTATACGACAACTCATTCATCAAGTTGCGTGAAATTGCATTGAGCTATCCGATTGTAGACAAGAAATTCCTGCACATCACAGCCAATGTGTTTGCCCGCAACATCCTGATCTGGTCACAGCTGCCAGGTTTGGATCCGGAAGCTACCCTGGGTAACAACAACATGGCCGGAGCATTTGAAAGATTCTCTATGCCGGGTACATCAAGCTATGGTTTTGGTTTAACATTTAAATTTTAAGCAGATTCATTATGAAATATACATTTAAAAATATCCGTTTTTATTTGTCTATGGCTCTGGTGGCAGGTACAATGATGTCTTGTTCCGAGGATAAAATGGACAAAATAAACACCGACCGTGATAACCCTCATCAGGTGGATGCCAAGTTTATACTGACCGATGCGATTACAGCAACAGCGTTCAGTAACGTGGGAGGAGATTTCAACCATTATTTTTCTTCATACATCGAACAGGAAGTCGGAGTTTTCAACCAGTTGTGGAATGCAGAGACCCGTACCACAGAAGTGTACTCGTCTACTACCTATAATAACGTATGGACCAACTTGTACAGCACGCTTAAGAATGCCCGTATCATTATTGACCGATGCGCAGAAGGCGGTGCACAGTCGGGTAATTACACTACAAAAGGAATGGGAGAAGTGCTGGCTGCCATCAATGCCGCTCTGATTACCGACGCATTCGGTGATGCACCGTTCAGTCAGGCAGCTCTGCCGAACCTGGATAACGGTAAGCCTCAGTCCATGACTCCGGAACTGGACAAGCAGGAAAGCATCTACAATGCAATCATGGACTACCTGAATGCGGCCATCGATGATCTTCCACGTGGAGACGAACACGCTACCGGAGGTCCGGGAGCACAGGATATTCTGTTCGGTGGAGGAAGTACCGCTGCTAACAAATGGCTGAAACTGGCTTATGGACTGAAAGCCCGCTACCTGATGCATACGCTGAACAAAGCAACTGATAAAGAAGCTACCCTGGAAACAATTCTGGACTGTATCAGCAAAGCGGCTCAGTCGACAGACGAACAGGCTGCCTTTACCATCTACGATGGAATGACCAACCGCAACCCGTGCTATGACTTCTTCGACAGCCGCGAATACATGGCTGCCAGCAAGAGTATGTATGATAAACTGGTTGCCCGCAAGGACCCGCGCTTGCAGCGTGTGTATGTCACTGCCCTCGACAACAACAGCAAAGGCACACAGATCAAGGATCTGGACGAATCAAAACAGCTGTTGGCTCCTAACGGTAAACCGGATCAGGACCAGCGTAAGTACGTGACTTCTATCTTCGGATTTGCCAGCGATGCTCCTACTTATCTGCAGAGCTACCATGAACTGCTCTTCCTGAAAGCAGAAGCCCTGGTACGTCTGGAACGTCTGGATGAGGCTAAATCAGTCTTGAAGGATGCGGTAGTAGCCGGATTGATGAATATGGAGAAAAATGTGGCTTCAGGATTGAAGCAGACAAGTTATCCGATTACTGCCAATGACGTAGCTGCACTGACAGAAGAAGAGGCAAAAGAATACTTCGATACAGAAATCGCAGCACTGTTTGATGCAGACCCGTTGAAGGAAACCATGATTCAGAAGTACATTGCAATGTGGGGATCGAATGGTGAAACTACAGAATGCTACAACGATGTA